>MTKW01000061.1_pt2 | contig 136030 bp, 121 predicted proteins | sample 1042761 | NCBI WGS metagenome assembly MTKW01 (sample SAMN06205366, study PRJNA360243) | anaerobic digester metagenome | biome: Wastewater treatment plant; feature: Anaerobic digester sludge; material: sludge; isolation source: anaerobic digester fed with sludge from wastewater treatment plant ... | reverse complement strand
ATCACATTTTTAAAAAATTATATCATAACGATCAATAGTTAAGCAATACGCTGCTACGAAATGATCGTGTCAACCTACTATAGGAAAAATAAGAGAACCTCCTAAGCTTCAAACCACTTGTTTATCTCTTAAACCGTTAAGAACATTTCTGGTGTAGTTAAAATCTCTTTGTAATAATGGCATATTGCCTCTGCATTCTTGGCCATAAGATCTGTTTCTCAATTTGTTTATCTGCTTTTCTGCTTCTTCTTTCAGAATAAGTAATGGCTGTCCTCTAGGACAGGCTTTTAAGTAATTTTTTTATCCAGACCTTCTAAAAGTTCTTTCATCAATGAAACCCTACCCGGTTCAGATCCGATTTTAAGCGCTTCTGAATCTCAAAGTAGTTACATTCTCCTTTTATACCTTCCAAAACTGTTTCTGCCACTTGCAGGATTTTCGATTCTACCGCTTGAATAATATCCATAGAGGAACCTCGCTCCTTTCGGGGAATATAAGGTGTTGCTTATAGAGGTTCCTCTTCCTCTTTTTATAAAAGCTTTCCTTCAAAGTCCTAAAGTAAATTTACACTAACCTATGAAATAGGGTGCCGAACCTCTGCAGATCTTTTCTCTATATATCAAGCGAGCGGCAGTCGGAGNNGGATGACAGAGGGGGTGTCATTGCTATGAAAGTAAACGCTTCGTCGTTATCCTGAAGATGATGACTTTCATTTATCGTGGTGCGGGTAACGCGTGAAAATTCCGAGCGCTTTTTTCTGTCATTCCGAGCGCCCCCACCCTGTCATTCCGAGCGCCCCCACCCTGTCATTCCGAGCACCCCCACCCTGTCATTCCGAGCGCCCCCACCCTGTCATTCCGAGCGCAGCGAGGAATCTTGAGCGCAGCGAACGGTTTTGAGCAACGCTTCGTTTAGGATGGAGCGGTTCGTTCAGAAATATGACAGCGAGGGGGGCTCCCTTAGGATCATCAGGTGGCGAAAAAAGAGAAAAAATGCTAATATATATGAAATAGGGTTTGTCGGTTGAGCGACAAAAAACCCGGCCAACACAGATTCCATATCAGCAAAAAAGGAGAAAGAGATGAAATTTTCAGAGGGAAGAACAGGGCGCATCTTTGTATTAAGATTGGAACAGGGGGAGAAGATACCGGAGGTGATCGAGAGTTTTGCCGGTGAGCAGGGGGTGCCGGCAGCTCTGGTATTTTTTCTGGGCGGTGCCGAACGAGGCAGCAAGGTGGTTGTAGGACCGGAGGAGGGCACGGAGAAGGGCAGGCCCGTATCCATGATAACGGCGCTGAAGGGTACCAGTGAAGCGCTTGGTTTCGGAACCTTGTTTAATAATGAAGAGGGTTCTCCCAAATTGCATATGCATTCCGCATTTGGACGGGAGCAGGATACGATTACCGGCTGTACCCGCGAGGGCGTGGAGATATGGAATATCGGAGAAGTTGTTCTCATAGAGATACTAGATACATCGGCGGTGAGGAAGGTGAATCCGCAGAGCGGTTTTGAGTTGTTGGAACTGTAAAGGCGGCGTAAGAGGAGGCGGGAGGAGGGAGAGAAGGCGGAGGTGAGACATTATTAAGGTGGAATGAAGAACAGAAGATTTGTATAAAAGAAGATGGATATGGTTAGAATTAAGTTTAATTTATATTCCCCTTTTTCCCAACAAGAAGGATAAGGGGATGTTTGGATTGACGACACCTACTTATAACAGCCAGGACCCTGGTTAACATATGGGGCTAATTTTATTGGAGGTGATTTTATGGTGTTTGATTCCGCCAAACAGAAGGTGACCGAATTTGCGTTGGAAAAGGCGATAAAATATCTGCATAAAGATCCTGAAAAGAATCTGATGATCACCTTGGATTATCTGCATAGCTTGGCGCTCAAGCCATATCACAAACAATGGGTTGCCCTGGTCAAGGATTTTTGCAAAAGGAACCCGCAGGTGTTAATGCAGGCTAAAAGACTGCTAAAAAATGAAGAGCTGCTTTTTAATCTGATCAATTCCTGGGTTGTCAAAGGGGGCTTTTACGGGAAGCCGAAGCGGGAGAAGGCGGCGGCCGAGTTGGGTGTTTCGGTCCCCGCGGCCATCCTTATCGATCCGACTTCAGCCTGTAATCTGCGATGCAAAGGATGCTGGGCGGGGAGATACAACAAGTCGGATACGCTTGAGCCGGAGCTGCTGAACCGGATCATAGCTGAAGCCAGGGATATCGGTATCCACTGGATTGTGTTATCCGGCGGCGAGCCTTTCTGTTATCCTTATCTCATGGATATACTGGAGGAGAATCCGGATTCTTTCTTTGTGGCATTCACGAACGGGACGTTAATTGATGAGAAAAAGGCTGATCAGCTTGCCGAACGGGCCAACCTGAGCCCCGCTTTCAGTCTGGAAGGCGGGAGGGAACATACGGATGCCAGAAGAGGGGCGGGCACCTATGACAAGGTGATCAGGGCGATGGATCTTCTGATGGAGCGCGGTGTTTTATTTGGCACATCGGTAACGGCGATGAGCAGCAACGTGGAAGATCTTCTCAGCGAACGATTTATAGACTTTCTCCTTAAAAAAGGGGTGCTCTACATGTGGGCATTTCATTATATCCCCGTAGGAAGCAACCCCGATGTGCGGATGATGCTCTCGCCCGAACAGCGTTTGTGGATGAACAGGAGGGTGGAGGAGCTGCGCAAGGATAAGCCGATGTTTATATTGGATTTCTGGAATGACGGCAAGTATACCGAAGGCTGTATCGCCGGAGGGCGCCAGTATTTCCATATCAACTCCGCCGGTGAGGTTGAACCCTGTGCCTTTGTGCATTTTGCGGTCGATAATATCAGGAATAAGAGTTTAAAGGAGGTTTTACAGAACTCCTTTTTCAAAGCTTACCAGAGAGAGCAACCCTTCAATGAGAATCATCGGGCTCCCTGTCCGATCATAGATGCACCGGATTCTCTCCGCAAGATGGTGGCCGAATGTGGAGCACATGCCACCCATGCCGGCGCCGAACATGTTCTGGAAGAGGAGATCAACCATTATCTGCATGATCTGTCCGACCGCTGGAAAGCGATTATCAATGAATGATCAGAATTCCGATGCCGGAATGGTACCAACAAGATATGTGCCAAAGGTGAGAGCCGATGAACAATAAAGTTTTTGTTTACGGAAGCCTCATGAGAGGAGGAAGTAATTCCGGGCTGTTAAGAGGCAGCACCTTTCTGGGGACTGCTACTGCAGAGGGTTTACGTCTTTACAGGGTTACCGATTCATACCTCGGAGCAGTCCGCGGGGAGGGACGGAAGGTCAAAGGGGAGCTGTTTGAGATTGATCCTTCCCGGTGGGAAGATCTGGACCGTCTGGAGGGTAATAATTATTATTACAGAAGGGAACTGATAAAGGTTGTCCTCGATGATGCGGGAGCGGAGACGGATGCCTGGGTTTATCTCTGGCTGCAGGATGTGGACCCCCGGATGGAAGTCCCTTATGACCAACAGCCGTGGTCGTAACATGCATGTTTGTGCCGAGATGATCGGCACAACTGCTTCTCATTAATTACCATATATTTTGGCCAAAGTGAATGGTAAGATGTTAAGTGCAGTCACGAACATTTCACGGAGGCTTCGAAGATGAACAAGGCAGCAAAAACCATCTTATGCTTTGGCGTTTACCACCTGATCCCCGGTACTGTTCCGATGGCTATTCTCCGCACGATCCACGCCCGAACCTTTTATGGACCAGATTCGCACTCAAATCTTCGAAATATCTGTATAAATCCGAGTATTATGGCTGGTAAAGCAGATCGTTTATCAGCCATATTTTTACGCTTGGGGCATGATGGCGGAAGAATTGACGAAGGCTGCCTATATAGTTATTATTAAATAGCATACGGCAAATATATACGGAAATGAGTTATACTATGTTCTCTTGCGACGTACTGGTCATCGGCTCCGGCGGTGCCGGTCTGCGGGCGGCCCTAGAGTCCGCCAAAGACCCCCGTCTCTCGGTTATGATCATCTCCAAGACCATGCCTACCCGCGCGGCAACCTGTATGGCCGAAGGCGGTATTAACGGTGTGCTTGCATTCCCCGGAAACAAAGATACGTTGGCCGACCATGAACGGGATACGGTTGTCGGCGGCGATTTCCTGGGGGATCGCGATGCCATCCGTTTTTTTGTAGAGGAGGCCGCCCGGGTCGTGCGGGAGACCGATTACTGGGGGATGCCTTACAGCCGAACTTCAGATGGACGGATTGCTTCCCGGAAGATGGCGGGACAATCTCATGCCCGTACCAATTTTGCGATGGATAAGACGGGGCATATGCTCCTTCATACTATTTTTGGACGGGTTCTTTCCACCGGGATTCCTATCCTCAGCAATTGGCAGCTGTTGGAGCTGGCCGTGGCGGAAGGTCGTGTTGCGGGGGTGGTGGCCCGGGATATTGAAACGGGTAAGATTATTCCGATAGCCGCGCGGGCTGTTATCCTGGCCACGGGGGGATATACGCGCATGTACTGGGGGCGGACAAGCACCCCTTTTATCTCCACCGGTGACGGGGTGGCCGCCGCTCTAAGGGCGGGGATCTCCATAATTGATCCGGAGATGATCCAGTTCCATCCGACCGGTTTTTTACACGGCGGGGCGCTCGTCACGGAGGCCGCCCGCGGCGAAGGCGGTATACTGATTAATAATCGAGGCGAACGTTTTATGGAGCGTTATGCTCCCGAAGCGATGGAACTGGCACCCCGGGATATAGTTGCGCGGGCCATTGAGAGAGAGATCCGCGAGGGCCGAGGGTTTGGCGAGGATGGGGAGGCCCATGTCCTTCTGGACCTGAGACATCTGGGGCGGAAGAAAATTATGGAGCTGTTGCCCCAGATACATCATGATGCGCTGCTGTTTGAAGGGGTTGACCTTGCAGATAATCCCGTTCCCGTCCGTCCCACTGCTCATTATTGTATGGGAGGGGTGGAGATCGTTGACTATCGAACGATGGCCACGGCTCTGCCGGGTCTCTTCGCTGCGGGTGAATGTTCCTGTGTTTCTATACACGGAGCCAATCGTCTGGGCGGGAATTCTCTGGCGGAATCACTGGTTACGGGCAAGACAGCGGGCGCCGGTGCGGCGGCGTACGTGCAGGGGGTCGGGCGGAAACCGGAAGCGGACGCGCCGGATGAGTTGATGGCGATAACCCGGGAACGGATAGATGCGGCCTTGCGGCGGGACTCCGGTCCATCGGTGGTCTCTGTCCGGGAGCGGCTTTCGGAGATTCTTTGGGCCAAGGCGGGAATATTTCGTACCGAAGCCGGGCTTCGATCGGCCGCTGCGGAAACGGAAACGCTGGCGGTCGAATATGAAAGGGCCTGCATCGGCAACGATAAGCCGCTTTTCAATACGGCCCTGACCCATTTTATCGAAGTGGGCAACATGCTTCTTCTGGCCAGAGCCACGATCGCGGCGGCTTTGGCGCGCCGTGAATCGAGGGGGGCACACTGCCGGGAAGATTTTCCGGAGAGAGATGACGCCTCTTTTCTGAAACATACAACGGTATCCATGGGGAACGGGTCTCCCTGGGTTTCCTGGCAGCCGGTAGCCGGTATTGATGGCTGCAGAGATGGGAAGGAGGAGGTGCCCCGGTGGAGATAGTTACGTTTGTCATTGAACGTTTTGACGGGGAGAGGTCTTATTCCCGGGAATATGATTTTGCATATCGGGAGGGTATGACGGTCCTCGATGCTCTGATGGAGATCAGGGAGAAGCAGGACCCCTCTCTCAATTTTACGGCCTCCTGTCGGGCGGCGATCTGCGGTTCCTGTGCGGTACGGGTGAATGGAAATGCGGTGCTGGCCTGTGATACGCGTCTGGACGAGCTGCTGAAAAAGTGGTCTTCAAGTACTCTGACTGTCGGGCCGCTGGCTAATTTTCGGGTGATCAGTGATCTGGTGGTGGACTGGGATGAGAAGCTGGCACGTCTGCAGACCATCTGCCCGGGGCTGGTTGCCGATGAGGGAGCTTTTGATCGGAACGGTTCTTCCCAGCCCCCTGAAAATGTTAATAAGGTGCATGAGATGTGGAACTGCAATCTGTGTGGAGCCTGCGTCTCGGAGTGCAATAAACTTACGCGGGGATCGGCGGATTTTCTGGAACCGTTTGTATTTACGGCCGCGCGCAAGTATGCGGAGGATTCTCGCGGTGGCGAGCCTCTGCATCATCTGGAGCCTGCTCTGAAAAACGGGTTGTGGAAATGTTTTTACTGTCAGGAGTGCGTGACAAAGTGCCCCCAGGGAGTGAAGCCTGCCGAAGATATCTCCCGGATGAGAGAGGCCACCATGCGGTCCGGATTCGTGAACGGCGCCGGCCCCAGACATGCGCAGTCCTTCCTGAAGGATATGGAGGGCACGGGACGCCTCGATGAGATCAAGCTGGGGTTGCGTACGGAAGGCTTATGGAAAAACATGGGGCGGCTGCCCCTGGCTCTTCGCCTGATATCACGGGGGAAGATCAGTTTACGTAACCGACCCAGGACCATCGCCGGACATGATAAACTGCGGGAGATGCTGCGGATGCGTAAAGGAGAGATAAAGCGATGAGATATGCGTTCTTTCCGGGCTGCGTCCTGAAAGGATTTGCGGCGGAGGCTTACGATGCCACGATGGAGGTCGGCGTACGGCTGGGGATGGAACTGATCGAGATACCCGGCTGGAGCTGTTGCGGGGCTACAAATGTACAGAATGACGATGAGACCACGGCCCTTATCCTGAACGCGCGGAATCTTGCCCTTGCGGAACAGATGGGGCTACCCCTGCTTACGGTATGCAGCACCTGTGCTTTTATGTTATTACATGCCCGGAAAATTCTTGATGGGGGCCGGAAGAAGGAGATAAATCGATATCTGGCGGCCGGAGAGATGGAATACCGGGGCCATACCCGGGTCACACAGCTGCTCTGGGAGCTTGATCGGAGGCCGGAGATAATACGCCGTAATATCCGCCGTAGACTTTCGGGCCTGAAAGTGGCCGGTTTTTACGGCTGCCATACTGTCCGGCCGCCCCGGATCATGGATTATGAAGATGCACAGAACCCGGGCAGCCTCGAGAATATTATCCGTGAACTGGGAGCCGAACCGGTGTCTTATCCCGGCCGGCTGCGCTGCTGCGGTTTTCACGCACTGTTCACCGCGAAAGATGATGTGGCTCAGGCATCCGGCCTGTTGCTGGAGGAGGCCGCCGCGGCCGGAGCCCATTGTATCCTTACCCCTTGCCCGCTCTGTCAGATGCAACTGGATCTGTTCCAGCCCGAGATCCCGACCTCTTCCCGGATACCTGTTCTTCACCTGGCCCAGCTTGTAGGGTTGGCTCTTGATGTGCCCGGCAAGAAGCTGGGGCTGGGACGCCATATAATCAGGTTTCAGCAGGAAGGTCTTTTTTAATCGCTGACACCGGGAGAGAATGACCTTCTTTCTCACCTCGTGAGGGTAAGAAAAAAGCAGAATAAAGAAGGAATATGGGGAGCTGATGGATAAATATTTATAGATAAAAGGTAATGAAGGTGGACGAGATGGAGCAGAGGAAAAAGGACGGACAGGAGTATATTCTGGCCATAGATTTTGGCACCCAGAGCGTAAGGGCGATCATATTTAATGATGGCGGGAGGATCATGGCCAAGGAAAAACTCGAATATGAGCCGTATTTCTCCACCCATCCCGGCTGGGCGGAGAAGGATCCTCTGGACTACTGGGAGAGCATGTGCCAGGTTATCCGGGAGGTACGCCGGGGCAACGAGGAGATCTGGCCTGCGCTGCGGGGGATCGTATTGTCGGCCTTGAGAGATACTTCGGTGTACCTCGATAAAGACGGGAAAGTGCTGCGACCGGCCATACTGTGGCTGGATCTGCGCATGGCTTCAGGCATGCCTGCTCTTTCAAAACTGGAAGAGCTGGCCATCAATCTGGCGGGGGTAAGACAGACGTTATCGATCCTTTACAAAAAAACCAAATCGAATTGGATGATAGAAAATGAGCCTGATATCTGGGCAAAGACCGATAAATACCTTCAGGTTTCCGGATTTATAAATTACCTTCTTACGGGAAAATTTGTCGATTCCAATGCCGCGCAGATTGGATTTATCCCCTTTGATTACAAGAGAAAAACATGGTACAAGAAAAAAAATTTAAAAGCCAAACTGATGCCTGTTGAAGCAGAAAAGTTGCCCGATATTGTTGAGCCGGGCACCATTATCGGCCATGTGACCGAGAAAGCCGCTGCAGAGACGGGTCTGCCGCAAGGGCTGCCGGTAGTCGCCGGAGGATCGGATAAAGGGTGCGAGACACTGGGGGTCGGATGTCTTGATGAGACTTCGGGAAGCATCAGTTTAGGTACGACGGCCACCATTCAGACGACGAGCCGACGCTATTACGAGGCGATCAGGTTTTTGCCGCCTTATCCCGCGGTTATACCGGGATGCTACAATCCCGAGGTGCAGATATTCAGAGGATATTGGCTGGTCAGCTGGTTCAAGAAAGAGTTCTCCAAAAAAGAGGTTATGGATGCGCTCAAGTTGAATGTGTCGCCGGAGGATATGCTCAACACCAAGCTGGATACCGTCCCTCCGGGATGCCATGGATTGCTGCTGCACCCGATGTGGTCGCCCGGTATCCTTACTCCTACGGCCAAAGGCTCTTTAATCGGTTTTGGCGATGTCCATACCCATGCTCATGTTTATCGGGCCATAATCGAAGGGGTTGCGTTCGCTCTTTACGAAGGCCTGGAGAGGATTCAGAGGAAGTCGGGGCAGAAGATGAAGGAGGTTGCCGTCTCCGGAGGCGGTTCGCAGAGTGATGCCATCTGCCAGATAACCGCCGATATCATGAATCTGCCGGTGAAGAGGGTCCATACCTATGAGACCTCGGGGTTGGGCGCGGCGATTATCGGGATGGTGGGAACGGGTGTTTATGCTTCTTTTAACGAAGCTATGCGCAATATGGTTCACTACAAGGATACATTTATGCCCCGCGCAGAAAACGTAAAAATTTATGGCCAACTTTATCGAGATGTATTCATCAAGATATTTCCCCGTCTAAAGCATTTATATGATGATATTCAGCGGATAACCGGTTATCCGCAGCTATAAAATAAGGAGGAGCAACATGAGCAGAAAAGACAGGTTTTTACCGGATTGGATCGAGGAAGCACCGCCGGAAGGATCATACCGCTCGATTTTTAAATGGGGAGACCCGCTTGGCTTCAGACATCCCAGTAAAGGGATGTACCGGGCCCTGAAAGAGGCTTTCGGGATGACCGATAAAGATTTTAAAGCTCCTCATAAGACCGGGTTCAACCGGGTGGATATCGGGAAGAGGACGGTCAACCTTGAGCGGAAGCATATCAAGAAGTTTAAAGAGATCGTCGGGGACGAGAACGTCAAAGATGACGATTATTCACGTCTTTATTATTCCACGGGGAAGACCATCGAAGAGGCGTGGGAGCTTCGCGATGGCATTATCAGAGAGATCTGTGATGTTACGGTCCATCCACGGAATAAAAAAGAGGTTGCCGAGATAGTGGCCTACTGCCATGATCATCAGATTCCAATCTACGTCTTTGGCGGTGGTTCCTCGGTCAACTTCGGGCTGCGTCCGGAAAAGGGCGGGATCTCGCTTGTTTTAAAGACGCATATGAATAAAATCGTGGAAATTAATGAAGAAGACCGGACCTGCACGGTGGAGGCCGGGATATTTGGACCGGCATACGAAGGGGCCCTCAATAACGCCCGTGAGCGCTTTAATACCAAATACAATTATACATGCGGACATTTCCCGCAGTCATTTGAATATTCATCGGTGGGGGGCTGGATCGTCACGCTCGGCTCGGGGCAGGCTTCCACTTATTACGGCGATGCCTATGATCTGATCCTCAGTGGAGAATACGTGACCCCGATCGGGACGATCATGACTGAAGATTATGTTCATTGCGCCAACGGGCCCAGGGTGAACGATATCATGAAGGGCAGCGAAGGATGCTTCGGCATCCTCGTCGAGGTGAAGATGAAGATCTTCAGACATATGCCCCGGAACAGGTTTCGGTACGGTTATATCTTTAAAACCTGGGAAGATGCCGTCAACGCCGCACGGGAGATATGCCAGGGTGAATTCGGACTGCCTTCGGTGTTGAGGATCTCCGATCAGGAAGAGACGGATGTCGGGTTAAAACTATATGGAATAGAGGGGACCGTCGCGGACTCGGCATTGAGACTGATGGGGTACAAGCCCGGTAGTCGGTCGCTGATGCTCGGGCATACGGAAGGGGAAAGAAAATTTTCCCGGAACGTAAGAAAGAAGATACACCGGATTGCCCGCAAGCACGGGGCGATGTCCATAACCGGGTACGCAGCCAAGAAATGGGAGCACAGCCGCTATACCGATCCGTATCTGCGGGAAGATCTGCAGGATTACGGGATCATCACCGATACGCTGGAGACCTCGGTGCTCTGGAGCAACCTGCACAAAATTCACAAGCAGGTGAGGGCTTTTGCCAAGAGCCGGCCCGGAACAATCTGCATGACCCATGCTTCGCATTTTTATCCATACGGGACGAACCTTTACTTCATCTTCTTTGCGAAGATGGATGATATTAATGAATACCGGGAATTCCAGGCCCGGATTGTGGATGAAATAATCAAGAGCGGTGGTTCCCTGAGCCATCATCATGGGGTGGGCAAGATGCTGGCGCCCTGGATGGAACATCTCCATGGTCCCCGCAATATGGGGATTTACCGCGTTTTAAAACAATACTTTGATCCGAAAGGGATCCTCAACCCCGGAGCGCAGATGGGGCTGGATAATTCACGGGATGATGATCCCGACTACCGCTTTGCCAGAAGGAAGATGAAGTAACCGCAACAACGGTACAATGCGGGTCTGAAGGATCGGAGATAAGCGGAAAACCAAATAAGCTAAAACAAGGTGATTAGATGTCGTCAACTGCACAATCCAGATGGAACGCGAAAGACCGCGGCGAGCAGATCAAGAAAGCGGCGGCCAATGAGTACGATGTGGTCATTATCGGGGGAGGGATTACCGGTGCGGGAATTGCCCGCGAATGTGCCTTGCGGGGGCTCTCTTTCTGCCTGATTGAGAAACGCGATTTTGCTTTTGGTACTTCTTCAAGGTCATCGAAGCTCTTTCACGGCGGGATCAGGTATCTGTCTTCCCGTGAGTTCGGGTTGGTAAGGGAGTCAACCACGGAAAGAAACTGGCTGATGCACCATCTGCCCAATCTGGTTCGCCCGCTGGGCTTTATGTACTGTGCCTACGAGAAGGGCAAGGATCGGCCGGTGATGGTGAAAGCGGGGGTAAGGCTTTACGAAATCCTTTCCGACTGGCGCAGCGAGTTCAAAAATTACCGGAAATCCAGGATATTCAAGAAAGATTTTGTGGAAGAATTTGAACCGACGGTGGCCACGGAAAACCCCGAGCTGGGCAAGTTGCTTCTGGCGGGATTTTATTACGATACCAACTGTGATGATGCCCGGGTTACCCTGGAAATTATAAAAGAGAGTCTTGAATATGCCGCCGGGCATTCAGTAGCGATAAGTTATGCTCGGGTTGATGATTATATGCGGGATTCTTCCGGCCGGGTCAAAGGAGCCGTGGTCCGGGATGAGTTCAGCGGGGATATTTTTGAGGTAAGGGGTAAGGCGGTGGTATCCGCTACCGGGATATGGACGGATGAGCTGTTGGCCAAGGCGGGGTACGACCGGACCAGGATTTATCCGACCAAGGGTGTGCATATCATCGTGCCCAACGAGCGTATCGGCAACAGAAACGCTTTCGGGTTGCGATCTTTTGATGACGGCAGGTTTTTCTTTGTTTTAAGGAGGGAGAAGGTAACGGTAATCGGCACCACAGATACGGCTTATTATCCGGAATCAAAGAATCTGGATGAACCCTGGTGCAAAAAAGAAGATTGCGATTATCTTCTGCGCACGGTGAACAGGATGTTTCCCCATGCGATGCTTACTTATGATGATATTATCGGTACTTTTGCCGGGATCAGGCCTCTGATCAGGCAGGAAGGGGCCAAACACGAGTCGGATGTATCGCGCACGCATGAGATAATGGCCACGGATAACGGTGTTGTGGCTATTGCGGGGGGCAAGTCAACTACTCACCGGCGGATGGCCGAAGACCTCCTTTTTTACCTCGTGGAGAAAGGTTATCTGCGCGGGTTCAACAAACCCGAGCATCACCGCCGGGGTTATTCGAAGATCCCCTTCAAGGTGGGGATTACCAGAAAGGAATTTGATGCCGTGGTCACCGCCAGGGGGCTGCACAAGGTATCCTGGCCCGATCAGCTCGATTACCTTTACCGGCAGTTTGGCCGCCAGGGAATTACCATCCTGGAAGAGATCAGAAAGAATCCGGAAAGCGGCCAATCTTTACTGGAGGGTTATCCTCATTGCCGGGCGGAGATCGAGTTTATCCTGGAGTATGAAAATGCACCGAAACTGGTCGATGTTCTATGCCGCCGGACGGAGGCACAGTGGATGATCTGGCATTATAAGCAGCCCCGGCTTGCTGCTGCGGTTGCCGGGATCATGGCCTCTTTTTATGGGTGGTCCATGGAGCGCAAGGAGGCCGAGATCAAGGAATATCTTGCCTACGTTGAAAATACGGTCCGGTTTATCAAAGAAAGATGATACTGCCGGCTGATCCAAAAAAAAGGAAACAACTCCATGAATAGAAGCAAGAAAACAATTTTCATCATCATACTCCTTCTGCTGGGCCTTTTCTTTATACCGGGTGCTCCGGCCGGGGCCGCGGAAACAAAGCCCGGTGATGTCAACGGTGACGGGGCAGTATGTGTTTCCGATGCGATCCTGGTTTTACAGGATGTCGTGGGGATCCGATCTTTATCCGCCGGAGAGAGGGAGAGGGCGGATTTAAACGGTAACGGCAAAGTTGATGTAAGTGATGCCATCCGTATTTTGCGTATTATCGTGGGGCTCGACGGGTACTCTTTCAGGGGCGTGTCGATGGGGGATACGGAAGCGGATGTTCTCCGGATCCTCGGCGAGCCTGCCCGTAAAGATCTGAGCAAGTACGGTTTTGAGTGGTACATATACAATCAGGATTATGATAATTACATACAGATGGGCATCAAAGAGGGAAGGGTCGTCGGCATCTACACAAACGCCGGCCGCTGGAAGATGAACGGCGGCATCAGACCGGGTTCTACCTGCGAGGAACTGAAGGTGCAGTACGGTGATCCTCTGGATGGTATTAAAAAAGGCAATGTCAATTATCTGTTCAGTGAAGCGCAGAAAGAGCAGGTTTTCGTGTGCCTGATCGATGAAGAGTACTATGCTTATTTCTTTTTGGATAAATTTAACGAGGGCAAGGTTACGGCGGTTCAGCTGATTGATAAGACCGTGGAAGAGGGGATGATGACGTGGTATCCTATCCCCAGCGATGCACTGAGGACGGCTTTTGAGCGGCAATCGATGGATCTGGCCAATGCCATAAGGGCAAGAAACAAAAAACCTCCTTTTCAATGGTGTGAACGGGCCCGGAGTGCGGCGTGGAAGCACAGCGAGGATATGGCCTTGCACAATTATTTTGATCATAAGAATAAGCAGGGGGAGGAGCCCGCCGATCGCATGACCAAAGAAGGGATCCTTTGGAGCTCATGCGGCGAAAATATTGCCGCCGGCCAGACCAGCGCCATCATGGCCCATGAGGGGTGGATGAACTCCGCGGGGCACCGCAGTATTATTCTGGGGGAGGGGGACAATATTCCGGGGGACTTCAGCCATGTGGGAGTGGGCGTGGCTTTCGGAGGCGAGCATCAGATATATTATACTCAGAATTTTTACACGCCCCAATGAGGGCGGAGGGTCTGATAATATTTTAGATATTTTAATGAAGGCGGGGAGTATAAATGCGGTTCAAGACCGAAAAAGAGGAGACGGTACATATCATCGGGCGCATCGTAATTACCGCCGAAGTGTTGAACCTGATCATCACACCGCTTGCGGCACGTCTGGAGATGATCGAAAAAATTGTTTTTGCCATCGAAGATGATGATCTCAAAGTATATGTACAGGGAAAGTACAAGATGTTCCCCTTTAAAGCGCTCTATAACATCAAGATCAGTACGCTGGTTTTCAACACCGATGAGTTGAAGTTAAGTTTTTCTTTCGGGGAGAAGGTCCATTCCAACAGCTGGACGGTTAACCTCATCATGAAACAGATCTCCAGGGGCGGGAGTTTTTTGGAAAGATTCACCAAAAAAAGGGACGGTATTTCCGTGACCGATGATGAAGTGTATGTTGATTTTGGTGCACTGCTGAAGATCTCCCGCGAAGAGATCATAAAAAAGATGGGGCGGGATCTCTTTTCGATGGTCTCCCTTGAGCCTGTCGGTAAAGGGGAGAGTTTTTTTATCGATATAGGTATTACCGAGGCCGGACTTCGGGAACTTGTCTCCACAGGTGTGGACGATGGGGGAGAAGAAAAATGATCAGCAAAAGTCTGCTGGAGTTATTTTATGAGGCGGCTCATATTCAGCGATGGAATGATCATATCCGATTCAACAAAGGTTTTACGGAACTGGATAAACAGGCACACAAGATGATCATCGCCTATATGATTGCCAAGTTTGAGGAGGAGGCGGCGGTTGATTGGAGACGTCTGATCGAAGGCGGCATGTTTGAATTTATGCACCGCATCACGCTTACGGATATCAAGCCGCCGATATTCCATCGGTTGATGAGTGAGAAAGGAGAAAAACTGAACCGATGGGTGCTCAGCCGTTTGAGAGATAAAATATCCGTTATCCGGGGTGATTTTGCCGACAATTTTGAACGATATCTTTTTGACCCCGAATACTGTCTGGCGGAGAAGAAAATCCTGCATGCCGCTCACTATCTGGCAACCGATTGGGAGTTCAAATTGATCTATAATCTCAATAAGGGCATTTACGGGGTGGAGGAGACCAGGCAGCGGATCGAGAATGAGCTGGAAGAGCATTACGAACTGGTCGGGGTGCGGAAGCTCGGCATGGGAAAGAAGACTTATAACTTTCTTGATCTCGTCGGGCAGCTCAGATTTCAGCAGAGGTGGGCACATTCACCACGGGTTCCGGAGACTTCGGTCCTGGGGCACATGTTGATCGTGGCCATGCTTGCTTATTTGTGCTCGGTAGAGATGGGGGCCTGTGAAGCGAGGATCTGCAACAACTATTTTACCGGTCTGTTTCACGATCTTCCCGAGGTGTTGACCAGAGATATCATCTCACCCATCAAGAGATCGGTCGAAGGGTTGGGAGAGATCATCAAGGAGATTGAGGACCGGCAGATTGAAGAGAGAATTTTACCTCTGCTTCCCCTCTCGTGGCACGAAGAGATCAAATATTATATCAGGGATGAGTTCAAGAGCAAGATCATCAGAGAAGGCAAAATTGTGTTTGTGACCGCAGAGGAGATAAATGCCCTGTATAATGAAGATATTTATCGCGCCGTTGACGGAGAGATGATCAAGGGGTGTGATGATCTGGCGGCTTATATCGAGGCGGTTCTCTCTATATCGCATGGTATTACATCCCATCAGCTGAAAGATGGTCGCAGTTATCTGTACGACCGGTATGCGCATAGAAGCATTGCGGGACTTGATTTTGGGCAGCTTTTCAATTTTTTCCGGGAATAATCAGGTTCCGGTTGTATGGGATTTAAGCAAGGCGGAGATAAAAAGGGGTTGCTGTTTGACAGCAACCCTTTCGATCTTTTATCTGCATTCGGGCCCGTAATCAAAAAATGTATCCGCTTCTTCTCTTTCATCTCGCGCCTTCATCGTTTCGCAGCAGGTCTTTGCAGAGGTATCGGCGTAGTAATATGCGGGTTCCCCGGAACCCGGATCCTCCATATCTTCCGCGAATTCGATGTCATAGAAGCTGTTTTCAAGGGCGCTTTCCAGATTGTTTTTAACCCAGATAGCTTCGGCCATGCAGATATCCCCCACTCCCCAGAAACGACAATTTTTAACATTACAATTAACTTTTGTCATCAAAGCGCCTCCTTTGCAGAGATAATAATTTTGATTATATGTTGCCCAACTTGAAAGTCCGTATTCCTTCATTCAGGGTTCGGAATCTCCCCTGTTTATCATCCTCCTGAAGGAGCGCCCTTTCATTGTCATCCGGAAAGAAATAACCCCGGCCCGGCGTTGTCTTGCCTGCCGTATGCCTCTATGTTGTACTCCCAAATTACAGCTTTATCCCAGACGTAACGAAAGATTTTTGCAGGCATTTGGAGGGTATATAAGAAAAGCGTTTTGAATGACAGGTTTATTTTTTTGTCATCCAGAGGGAGCGCCTCTTTTTTTTGTCATCCAGAGGGAGCGGCCAACGGACGCGACCGAAGGATCTTAACCACTCTCGTTCCGCTATTATCATCCGGAAATAAATAACCCCGGCCCGGCGTTGGCTTCCTGTCCGCTACCCTGCCATTATGCCCATAACAATACGTGTAGGGAAAAAAACAACGGATTGGGGGGAAAATACAGAAGGGCGGGGAGAAAATAAGGCAGGTGGGGAGAGTGAAAAGGGTTTTCGGAATAATACGTGGAATTAATCTAATGTTTGAAGATATTTGTAGATAACAGCAAAAGGGGGGCTGAAAAAATGATTGGCGATAAATTGGTAATTACCGATTATCATCGTCAAGCGGCGGCAACTGTTTTTCCCGCCTTGATCAGGAAAATTGAAGAAGTCGGAGTGCCGCTGGCCGTAACCATTGCCGGCGAATCGGGATGCGGCAAATCGGAGACGGCAGCTATTCTGGCCGAGCTGTGTAAGAATCAAGGTTATAGAACACTGATACTGCAACAGGATGATTATTTTATTTTGCCACCCCAGACAAATCATAACCGACGGATGGAAGATATAAGCTGGGTCGGCATGCAGGAAGTAAGACTGGATAAGCTCAGCAAAGACATAGAGGGTATTAAATCGGGTCAGGAAAAAACAATCAGCAAACCGCTGGTCATCTTTGATGAAAACCTGCTCACAGAGGAAGAGGTGGATATAGAAGGCGTCAACGTGGTCATTGCGGAAGGAACCTACACGACGACGATTGAAAACGCCGATTTCAAAGTATTTATCGACCGTAATTACAAGCAGACCAAGAAATCAAGACTGGCACGTTTACGCGATCCGGCTACCGATTTTCTGGAGAAGGTGTTGGCTATCGAGCATGAGATTATTTCCAGGCATAAAGATCTTGCCGATGTAGTTGTTCCGCCTCCCGAAAATGAGAGATGAGCGGTGTCCGGCACTGATAACAAAAAAGCAGAAGGAGGATATTTTAAGTGAAGCGAATTGCAATGTTGAGCACCCATGGTTATTTTGATCCCAAGCCCATTCTCGGGGCAACGGATACCGGGGGACAGGTAGTATATGTGCTTGAACTGGCGAAGGCATTGGCCCGCCGGGGGGGATACAAAGTTGATATCTTCACCCGCAACTTTGAAGGAAGATTACCGGAGGAGAATGTAAACGAAGATGTACGCGTAGTCCGTATTCCGGCCGGTTCCGATGAATTTATCAGGAAAGAGGAGTTGCTGCCCGTACTGGATGAGCTCGCGGATAATATGGCGCGATATATTGATAAAAACGGGTTTAAATATGATATCTATCATTCGCATTACTGGGATGCCGGATATGTGGCGATGAAGGTAGCGGAGAAGAAGGGGCAGTGGTTTGTACATACTTCCCATTCGCTGGGTGCCTGGAAACAGGAGAGGTTCAAGGATGTTCCCGGGGCGGAAGAGCTGTTCCGTTTCGAAGAACGCATTGCCCAGGAGAAGGTTATCTTCAGCAAGGCACGTGGCATCACGGTTACCAGTGAGGCTGAACGTGAGAACTACAAGCGCCTGTATGATTATGTAAGCGATAACATGGTGACCATCCCGCCGGGGGTTGATGTGGAAGTGTACCGTCCGCTGAAAGAGGGGGAGAAGGATCAGCCGACGGGATTGCCGGGAAAATATATCCTGGCCCTAGCACGTATCGATCACAATAAGGGGTTTGATCTGCTGATCCATTCTTTTGCACTTCTGGCCCGGAAATATCCCGATCTTTACCTGGTTATCGGCGGCGGTTCCAAAGATCCGAAGCAGCCGGAAATCAATCTGAAGAGTGAACTCAGCGATATTGCGCGCAGTTATGATCTCGAAGACCGCGTCTTGATGCCGGGTTATGTTCCCGATGAGTTGATGGCTCCCTATTACCGGGGGGCGAAGGTTTTTGTTCTCTCTTCACGTTTTGAGCCTTTCGGGATGACGGCCATTGAGGCGATGGCTTGTGGTACCCCGGTGGTGGTAACTTCTTTGGGCGGGATCAAGACCTTCCTGACCGATGCCGAAGATGCATTGATCGTCAACCCCAAAGAGAGGGAGGAGCTCTCGTTGGCCATGGACAGGATTCTGGAGAGTGAACAGGTACACAACAGACTGATCGAACGGGGACTGAAGACCGTGTATGATAAGTTCACGTGGGATGCGATTGCCGGGCAACACATGGATTTCTTTGAAAGCCTAGCCTGATCAATACATTAAGGAGGGAGCCAGAAAAGTGGGTCTGATATTTGACAGTCAAGAGCAGTTGGAAGATGTTCTGGAAGAGCTGATGAACAAGATGTTCAAGGAAGAAAATATCGAGAAGCTGAAGGAAAAAAATGTGGTGATCGGGTTTCAGATCAAGGATCCCGACTACAAGATTATGCTTGACCCGCAACATCCGGAAATCATCAGAAAAGGGGTATCCGACAAGGCGGATATCACCCTGAAGATGGAGGCTGACTTCATGCATGAATTTTGGCTGGGGAGGACGGATATAATCGAGAGCATGAAAAACAAGGACTTTATAATCGAGATGGGGCCTGACGTGGCGGCGGCAAAATTGATTGATTTTCTGCCATTACTGGTCCCGGGACTGGATTATTACGGGGAAATCTGCAAAAAGTTTGGTTTAGTCGTTTAAGGCAGAAAGATAACAGGGAGGTAGGTTACATGGCTCTGTATGGTTCCACAGAATGGCTCAATCTTTTTAAAGATACGATTAATGCTGATCAGGAATTTCAGGCGGCGGCAGCCAAATTTACCGCCTCGATGATGATCGTTACCAACATCAGAGGGCTGCCGAAGCCGTTTTATGTCTGGATGGATTTCCATGAAGGGAAGATGAGAGAATGGGCCCACGTGGCCAAATCTTCAGATAAAAAGTCCGATTTTTCCTTTACATCGGATTACTATACATGGAAGGCGATCTGCCGGAGCGAGACAGATGTAATTAAAGCGGTGGTGAGCGGCAGGATTAAACTTTCAGGCAGCCGGTTGAAGATGCTGGCTCAGACCAAAGCATCTTTGGCCCTGCTAAAGGTGATGGAGAAACTGGATACGACTTTTCCGGATGAAATTTTCAGAAAGTAACATTAACACTTGTAGAAAAATGTTATATTATTTGATATAATAAAATTGAATAGTTGTCTATAGAGAATTTAAAATCGGAATCAAAAAGGGGGAAGGCCTTGATGCGCAGAATAAGTATCAGGCAGATCAGACCGGGCATGGTTGTGGCGCGTCCTATTTTTGGTTCTGAAGGTCAATGTCTTTTAAATAAGGGCGTGGTGATCAAGCCCTACTATATCAAGCATTTGATCGATCTGGATGTAAACTATGTATACATCCATGACGATCGTCTAGAGGGCGTTGTGGTCAAGGATGTTATCTCCGAAGAGACCCGTCTTGAGGCATGCTATATCGTTAAGCAGATGATCAGCGTAAGTGAAGAGGGGACGGGCCGGAGAGTGATGAGCAGGATCTGTAAACTGGAAGGCAGATTGATTAAAAGCGTAACCAAGATTGTCGATGAACTTTTTTACAACAAAGATACGGTTATCAATCTGGTGGATATCCGCTCGGCCGATGATTATACCTTTGCCCATAGTGTAAATGTATGCGTGTTATCAACGTTGATGGGGATAAAGCTTGATTTTTCGCGTCACAAGATCTGCAAGTTGGCGCTTGGTTCCATGCTTCATGATCTGGGAAAAACCAAAATTCCCGGTGAGATATTGAAAAAGCCGGGGTTTTTAACCGATGATGAATTTGAGGTTGTGAAGAGGCACCCCGACGAGGGGCTGGAGATATTCAAGAAAAACTCTGTTTTCTCCAATATTGCCGGAAAAATTATCTCCCAGCACCATGAACGATACAACGGGAGAGGATATCCGCTCGGGCTCAAGGGAAAGGAGATTGACCCGCTGGCGCAGATCGTAGCGATTGCCGATGTTTACGACGCCCTTACCTCCGACCGTCCCTACAGAAGGGCATACCAGCCGCATGAAGCCATCGAGATGTTCTCGGTTTCCGGATCCAACCACAATGTTGAGTATCTTCGCGTTTTTCTTTCTTTTATTGCCGGTTTTCCTGTAGGAACATTTGTTAAACTGAGCAACAATGAAAGCGGGCTGGTCATTGCCAACACTCCGGGTTACCCGTTGCGCCCGGTAGTCAGGGTGTTGTATGAAGAAGGCGATCTGATGCTTCCGCATTCCGCTCCCTATGAGCTGGATATGACGGAGAAATTGGATATCGTGGTAACTGAAATCATCGACGGTGAATATAAAACTTAAGCCGGCGATACGCATTTTTCCCCGATTTAGACCTGCAAATCACCGACAGGCGTTATTACCGGTCACCCGGATTTTTAAAACGGAGCCAGAATGAGGATAATTTTACCGATCCCCATATTGATCCCGATCCGATGGCCCGAGGCCATCTTTTCCAAAACATTTTCCCTCGTTATTTCCGGAGGCTGCATCCGATATTCGAGCCCTTTGCCGGACAGATTGACCGTAAATATACCGTTCTGCAAGTTCAGGAATTCCATAAGCGACGCCTCAGCCAGCTCCAGATCTCCACTTACGGCCATCTTGGCAAAATGCTCGGCGATTATATCACGGTCCTCATCGTCGATGCATAAGCCGGTAAAAATATTATTCTCATTTTCGATGTACTGATATACGGTAAATTTTGAATCAAGGTCATCTTTGTTGTTGATGTCAATCCACGGCTGCTGATCGAGGAAACGGATGATATTTCTTAAAAGCAGAGATACATAATCGTAATAAATCTCCGAGTTTACAGATTTATTAAAATCGATAAATTCCTTGATTATCTTGTCCGTATCTCCTTCTTCCAGGATCTTGAGCTGGATTTTGCTCAACCCGGAATCATTTTTAAAATTCTCCAACTCATGATCGAGCTGTTCATAATTCAGGAAGCCCAGATCAACCGCGGCCTGGCCAAGTTGCAGATTGGATTCACGGGACTGAAACTGCAGAAGTTCCTCAACCTGTTTGTCGGTGAGATATCCCAACTCCACCGCTATTTCACCGAATTTCTTATCTGTTTTTTTCTGGATCTGGAATACCGTTTCGACCTGAGTTCCCTTCATCAGGCCTTCCGAAATGGCCAGGGTGCCTATTTTAATTCTGACATCCTGCATATGGGCCAAAATATGTTTAAGTTCTTCCTTGGATAACGCATTTTTATTGAGCAGAAAACTGCCAAAAAATTTATCGTACATGGATTAGCACCTGCCTTTTATGCGCGATAATGCACTGATAAGTTGTTCTTCTTTCCATGGCTTCTGGATAAAATCCAAAGCCCCCAGGTCGAGTGCCTGGCGTAAGTTTTCTTTTGTGCCGGTGGATGTTATCATTACCACGTTGGCTTTCTCATCGATCTCTTTAATTCTTTTAAGGCAATCGAGACCGTTCAGTATCGGCATGACCAAATCGAGCAGCACCATGTGGGGAGAAACCTGTTTGTAAATCTCGATTGCTTCCTGCCCGTTTGAAGCCTGGTAGATTTCAAAACCGCCCATTTTTTCCAGGGCATCTTTTAGCTGTCTCCGGATCAGCAATGAATCGTCGCATATCAACACTTTCATCCGACCGTCCAAAAAATTACACCCCTCTCTGTCATTATCTGGTTAGAAATTCATATATTCTATATATTTTTTTATACCGTGATAGTGATTTATACTTTTAACTTTATAATAATTCTATAAAGGAAAGATAAATTCCTTTAGAAACCAAAATTAAATTTACGGGTCTTGATAATGATGTCTTAATATTAATATATCATAAATATTTCATCGGTATGTTATATTATTACTGTCTGTTAATTTTTTAGGAGGATTGACAAAAAGGATGATTGTCGGTGTAGGGATCGATATGGTGGATATTGAACGCATTAGAAAAATCATGGCTCGTTTCTCCATCCGTTTTTGTGAACGTGTCTTTACGGAGAGAGAAGTAGAGTATATAAATACACGAAAGGGAGATACCGTGCCACTGTTTGCGGCACGGTATGCCGCCAAAGAGGCAACTCTCAAAGCCATAGGGTGCGGTATCGGTCCGGCCGGCCTCAAGGAAGTTGAGGTTGTTTCCCAGACGGGGCGCCCGCCCCGGATCAGACTCTACGGTAACGCCAGGGAGATAGCAAATCATCGGGGGATCGGAGAAATCATGGTCTCTCTTTCCCATGAGCGTAATCTGGCCTGTGCTCAAGCCATCGCCTTGCGTTCCTGATTAAAGTTCCTCTTCAAAAGCGTGCCTTCGCAGCGGCCGTTTCTTTATCATCAGAAAAAGCGGTCGGCGGCCGGAATTCATATAGCCGGAACATGTCCGTCATTGACAGGCACACTCGCGTGTGTAATTGAGCAATCCGCCCGCTTTGATTATCTTGATTTGCCGCGGGGAGAGTTGATGGATGGCCTTAAAACGGGTTCCGTCGGTCTCATTGATTATCTCCAGCCGGCCTCCCTCGATATTTTCCCTTACGTCGGGGATGCGGAGAAAGTCACCGGGTTTGATATCCGTATAGGCTTCTTTGTTGGCTAGGATCAGGGGCAAAATGCCGAAGTTAACAAGATTGGCATGATGGATCCGGGCAAAGGAGAGGGCCAACACCGCTTTCACCCCGAGATGACGAGGGGCCAGGGCGGCGTGTTCCCTGCTGGAGCCCTGTCCGTAATTCTCTCCTCCCAGGATGATCCCTCCGCTTTTGGCGATGGCCCGCGCTGAAAATGTAGGGTCCACGGGATGGAAAAGATATCCGGAGATGGCCGGTATATTTGAGCGCAGGGGCAGCACCTTGGAGCCCGCAGGCATTATGTCGTCGGTAGTAATATTGTCCCCTACCTTGAGAAGAATCTCTCCCCCGATCTCCTCCGGGAGGGGGTCAAACCGGGAGAGCGGCTTGATATTGGGGCCTCTTATAATTTCAACGGCCGCGGCATCTTCCGCCGGCGGGATGATCATGCGGTCGTCCACCGTGAATTTTTCGGGTATCCTGATTCGGGGATAGTCTCCGTGCATACGGGGATCGGTAAACTTTCCATGGAGAGCAGCCATGGCCGCAGCCGCCGGACCGGTTAAATAAACCTGTGCATCACGGGTGCCGCTGCGTCCCGCAAAATTTCGGTTAAAGGTGCGGACGGAGACCCCGGCTGAAGGAGGCGCCTGCCCCATGCCGATGCAGGGGCCGCAGGTCGGCTCCATGATTCTTGCTCCCGCTTTGATCAATTCCGCCAGAGCTCCGTTACGGGCCAGCATCTCCAGAACCTGCTTTGAGCCCGGAGCGATGACGAGGCTGACATCCGGATGTATAACTTTACCTTTGAGGATATGGGCAACCAGCATCATATCCGCAAAAGAAGAATTGGTGCAGCTGCCGATGGCGACCTGGTTGATTTTTACCGCGGACAACTCGCGGAGGGGACGGACATTATCAGGACTGTGCGGGCAGGCGGCAAGAGGTTCCAGATGATCTAAAACGACGGCCACCGTCTCATCATAGACAGCCTCTGCAGACGCCTGCAACGGCTGCCAGTCTTCTTCACGTCCCTGGGCACGGAGAAAGTCACGGGTGATTTCATCGCTGGGGAATACCGATGTGGTGGCACCGAGTTCGGCGCCCATGTTGGCAATGGTGGCCCGTTCGGTTACAGAGAGGTTTCTCAGTCCTTCTCCGCTGTATTCCAGTATTTTCCCCACACTGCCTTTGACGGTAAGCCGGCGCAGAATCTCCAGGATGATGTCTTTGGCACCGATCCAGGGAGGCAGGTTGCCTTGCAGTTCCACTTTGATAATGGAGGGCATCTGGAGATAAAAGGGGCCGTTGGCCATGGCTACGGCGACATCCAGCCCGCCGGCGCCGATAGCCAGCATACCCAGACCTCCGGCGGTAGGGGTATGGCTGTCCGAGCCGAGCAGCGTCTTGCCGGGTACGCCAAAACGTTCCAGATGGACCTGGTGGCAGATGCCGTTACCCGGCCGGGAAAAGTGGATCCCGTATTTGGCGGCAACTGTCTGCAGGTAGAGATGATCATCGGCGTTCTCAAAGCTGTTTTGCAGCGTATTGTGGTCCACGTAACTGACCGACAATTCGGTGCTCACCCGGTCCAGGCCCAGCGTCTCAAGTTGGAGATAAGCCATGGTGCCGGTTGCATCCTGGGTCAGGGTCTGATCGATGGTTATTCCAATTTCGGTTCCCGGTTCCATGTTTCCGGAAACGAGATGATTTTTTAAAATTGTTCTGACGATACTGCCACTCAAAAGATTCTCCTCCTTCAAGGCCTTTATAAGCTCTTTTGTTCTATAAGCAATATACCAGAAAAAAAATAAGGACGTCAAACAATTGAAGCCAAAGAGTGTGTCAAGACCCGGCAGGAAAACTTTTCAGGTCGGTTATGCGGATGAGGCTGGAGTCTGGGCTTGCTCGCCGGTGCTTTTAAAGCAGGTGTCGGGCGTGGAAATGTGCAGGGCATGATATAAAGCTGTGAAAATCCCGGTGGCCGACGGCATGGAACCGGTATCATGTTTTTAGAATTTAAAAAATATGGTTGACTTTACCGGGGCAGGGGTGTATTCTAAAAAAAATAAGATAAGATTATTTCAACTTAATAACCGGATAATTACGGGTTGTTATTTTTTTTGAATAATACCTGAGCAGATTAGTCAGAATTAAAGATGGAGGAATAAAACCATGCGTCTTTCCATGCGGGCGGAATATGGTGTGCGGGCGATGGTGGTCCTGGCCCTCAAATTCAACCGGGGGTTAATTCCTTTAAAGGAGATTGCCCGGAAGGAACGGATTTCGTATCAGTACCTTGAGCAGATATTTCCTCTTTTAAAGAAAGCGGAACTTGTGGACAGCGTGCGGGGAAGACATGGCGGCTACCGATTGGCCCGTGAACCGGCGGACGTCAGCGTAGGGGACATAATCAACGCGGTGGAAGGGCCCATTGCACCGACCAGATGTGTAGCCAGGGGGCACGATCATGGTCAATCAAACTGCTGCAAATTCCCGGAAGATTGTGTGACCCGCAAGGTATGGACCAAACTGCGCGATCATATTGTTGATTTTGTTGATAATATTTCGTTGGAAGATATGGTGAACTGGAGCCGAGAGAGAGCGGAGACGAAAGGTCAGAAAGAGGTCAAGACGGCAGGACGATGATATCTCTTTTATGTATCGTCGTTCCCCCGGCAGCCGAGATAATGTAATCAGAACCATCGCCGGAACGGAACGGAGATGAACAGGATTGAGGAGGAGAAGAAGATGAGTAAGACCAAAATCTACATGGACCATGCGGCCACTTCCCCTTTAAGGGAGGAGGCTTTTGCAGAAATGTTGCCCTATTTGCGTGAGCGGTACGGCAACCCTTCCAGTGTTTACAGCCTGGGAAGGGAGGCCCGCAAGGCTCTGGCAAGGGCGCGGGAGAGGACCGCAGAAGCTCTGGGGGCGGCACCGGAGGAGATCTTTTTTACTTCCGGGGGTACCGAATCGAACAATATAGCGATCCGCGGAGCTTTAAAACATAAGGGCGGGAAAGGACATCTGATCACCTCCTTGGTTGAACATCATTCGGTTCTGGATGTATTCAGGGAACTGTCTGCAGAAGGTTACGAAGTTACCTTCCTGCCGGTGGATCGCTATGGCATGGTCAACGTCGACGAGCTTGAACGGGCGATACGGAAAGATACCGTTCTTATTTCGGTCATGACGGCCAACAACGAAGTAGGTACCTTACAACCCGTGGAGGATATCGGCAGGATAGCCGCGAAAAGAAATATTACTTTCCATACCGATGCGGTGCAGGCCGTGGGGCATATCCCCGTCGATGTTCGCAAGTTCAATTGCGACTCATTGTCGCTCTCGGCACACAAATTCAACGGGCCCAAAGGAGTGGGAGCCCTCTATCTTCGCCGGGGGGTGAAGGTGGCACCGTTGTACAGGGGCGGCGGGCAGGAAGGGAAAATACGCCCGGGGACCGAAAATGTGCCCGGTATTGCCGGTCTGGGCAAGGCTCTGGAGCTTTCCACGCAGGATCTGCCTTCCAAGATGAAGGAACTCACGGCGTTAAGAGATAGTCTGATCAGGGGGCTGGTAGCTCTGGACGAAGTCAGCCTTAACGGTCATCCCACCCGGCGTCTTCCCGGCAACGTCAACGTATGTTTCAAGTACGTGGAGGGGGAGGCCATATTGTTGGGGCTCGATCTGCAGGGGGTGGCCACCTCAAGCGGTTCCGCCTGTGCCTCGGAAGGCACGGAACCATCGCATGTTTTACGGGCTATCGGGTTGGATTATATGGCGGCCCGGGGTTCGGTAAGGTTTTCCCTGGGAAGAGGAAACACACCCGAAGATGTAGAATGTGTTCTGGATATTATCAAGCCGATATTGGAGAGGATCAGAAAGATGTCGGCGGCCTATATCCGGCCACAGTAAATTTATTTTTATGGAGGTGGGGGGTTGTACAACGAGAAGGTAATTAATCATTTCAGTAATCCAAGAAACGCGGGAGAGATGGATGACCCCAGTGCGGTTGGAGAATCAGGCAGTTTCAAATGTGGGGATACGATGAAGTTGTACATCAAGGTAAAGGACGGCATTATCGAAGATGTGAAGTTTCAGACTTTCGGTTGCGGTGCGGCGATCGCCTCCAGCAGCATGCTTACAGAACTGGTTAAAGGAAAGACCCTCGATGAGGCGTTAAAGGTGACCAACGAAGATGTGGCCGAAGAACTGGGCGGCCTTCCCCCCTTGAAGATGCACTGTTCCAACCTGGCGGCGGATGCACTGCATGATGCCATTAAAAAATATCGGGAGGCGGAATAAGTTTATACTGCCGGCATATACCAGTAATGTAGTGCCTGAAGCCGGGAGGTATAAATTTTGTTCAGGTTTGTTTCTTGGCGACCGAGACGACGAAGATCGGGCTATGGTTATGGCCGATACGGAAGACGGCTGAAGATAGAATATATCAACGGGCGTTCTTCAGTCATCCTGCTTTTATTTTTAGGCCTGATCATTTTTTTAGGAAGGGGATTATGGGCCGGCGGTATCAATACCACCGATCTCTTCTCTCCTGTCCGGGAGGAGAAAGATTTACCGGCGGTAATCTCCCACATGTTGCTGGAGCAGGGTATTCCGGGGATGCAGGTGCCGGCAGCGGAAGGGTTTTCTTCGCGTTTTTTGTTGGTAACTCTGGTGGGATTGCTAACGGGGATATATCCCGATAATCCCGGCAGTTTGCTGGCCGGCGGACTTGCCGGTCTTTCGGCGGTCCCGGTGCCGGCCCAAGGGAGCAGCATCATTACCACGGATGCGGTTCCGGTTCATGAAGATGAGAGCAATGTTCAAAACGGGGGAGATAAAAGCGAGATCACGAGCGGCATTGCCACTTTCCCTCCTCATGTAAAGCCAAAGTTTTTGATCTATCATTCACATATAACCGAGACTTATTATCCCACGGCCGACGAATATTTTTCCCGCAACCTGGATATTACGGTAGCCAGATTGGGAAGGCTTCTGGCGGAATCCCTGGAAAGAGATTATCATATCCCGGTGATGCACTGCACATTGGTCTTCGATCTGCCCCGTCGTACGGCTTATCAGGAAGCTCGCCCCGAGATAAGCAAGATCCTGGAGGAAAATCCCCAGATCAATATGGTGGTGGACCTGCACCGGGATGGGATATCGCGAAGATCTACCACGTCAAGCATAGACGGAGAGGAGATGGGGAATTTGCTGATCGTAATCGGTTCGGGTCACGAGCACTGGGAGAATAATTTCAACGGTGCACTCCTTCTCCAGCAGGAGCTCGAGAAGATTGACGCCGGGATCTCACGCGGCATCCTGTGCCAGGGCTTTACTTATAATCAGGACCTGCACGACCAGGCCATGATTATGGAAGTGGGCGGCCACCAGAACACCCTCGAGGAGGCCGTTGCGGCTATCCCGATCCTCGCCGAAGCCCTGGCTGAAACGTATGCCGGGCAGTTCAAGAAGTAAGCGTAACCGTAATCCGGACATTCGCAGATTGTTTATTCCACCAGAAAGCGGAAGCAATGTTTCCACCCGTATATTCACCATAATTTAAGTTAATCATTATCAGTAAGGTTCACGTCAAGTTTTGCTGCCGGAAAGCGGGTGGATAAATTGCGGGCGCTGGCCATTTATTTTGCCATTTTCCTTCTTTTATACGGTTCATTCATCATCGTCGAGGAGGGGGTAACGGACATCCGCGGCCAGAGAGGTGATTCCCGAGCCCTGAGTTTGTCTTATGAAGACGAAATTATTTATGTAATTTTTGCCGGTGAACGGTACGAACTTGATCTGATCGAGGTTTACAGTTTCATATCACGTTTTATCTCCATAAATATAAATAAAATACGGTCTCTCCATCCTTATAAAAACCCGGATTAAAAAATGTTCATTTATTATGCCTCGAAATCTTGACAAAATAAACTAATGATGATATTTTTGAGATGTGATTAGCACTCAAGCTGCCTGAGTGCTAAAAGGGGCGAATTTTCTATGGGGCATATATTGAATACAAGAAAACAGAGAATTTTAAGAGCCGTGGTAGAGGAGTATATTTTTACGGCGGAGCCGGTAGGATCACGCACCATCTCACGGCGATACGAGAAGAATCTCAGCTCGGCCACGATCAGAAATGAGATGGCCGACCTGGAAGAGATGGGTTTTCTGGAGCAACCCCACGTCTCGGCCGGCCGTATTCCATCCCATCGAGGATATCGTTTTTATGTGGATAATCTTATGGAAGATATGACCCTGAGCCGGGAAGTGGAGGAAGCAATCGCCCTAAATTTAAACAAGATAAATGATGTGGAGAAGATTATTGCCGAGGCCTCGAGGATACTGTCCCAGTTGGCCAAGCATACGGCATTGATACTGGGGCCTCAGTTCCGGAAGAGTTCTTTTTATCAGATGAGGATCTTACCTTTAAACGAGAAAAAAGGGCTCGTCGTGTTGATCACGGGCAACGGCTTTATCAAGAACAGGGTAATTGATCTGCCGCAATCTCTCTCCGGTGCGGAGTTGCAGCAGGTAGTCCAATATCTGAACCTGAAATTGTACGGGTTGACCATAGATCAGGTTACGGAGTCCCTGATCAAGGAGCTGAAGAGGGACCTGTATCGTCGAATGGAGCTTCTGGAACAGGCATTTCTGTTGCTGGAAGAGAGTCTCAGGGAGGAAGAGAAGGTTCGGGTTATCCTGGGAGGGACGACCAACATCCTCAATCAGCCGGAGTTTAAAGATGTGGAGAAGATCAGAAAGTTCCTGAACCTGTTTGAACAGGAAGAGCTTCTTTGCCTTATGCTCGAGCATAACAGTAATGATGCCGTGGGGCTGGAGGTCCGCATCGGCAATGAGAATCTGATCAAAGAGGTGCATGAATGCACCCTGATCACCTCGACGTTCATGATCAGTAACCGGAACATTGGCAAGATCGGCGTGCTGGGGCCTACGCGCATGGATTATCCCAAAGTGGTTGCCCTGGTGAAATGCCTGGCGGAGAATCTGAATCAGGCTTTGGAGGCTCAGACTTCCTGACCGATGGATCCACGGCGGACATTGATGGTGATGAAAAGCTACGGAAAGCAGGTGTTATGTTTGAAAGATAAAGTTGACGGCGCAGAAAACAAGGTAGGGGAAGAAGTCCGGAACGATTCGGATACAGGGCGGTGCGGCGGCGCCGATGAGGTTGCAGAGATTGAAGAGGAAGCGGCGACGGTTTCAGGCCGAACGGAAGAAGATGCCGCTGCAGTGACGACGGAACAACTGGAAAAATTGCAACGGGAAAAAGCGGAGATGGTCGCTCTGGCACAGCGTGTCCAGGCGGATTTTGATAATTATCGAAAAAGGATGGCCACGGAAAAGGAGGAGATCCGCGCTTATGCTCTCTTCGATTTCATGGCCGCGATGATCCCCATTTTGGATGATTTTGATCAGGCCATGAAGACGGCAAGCGAAGAGGAGGTGCCCGGCACCTATGTGGAAGGGTTGGAGATGATCCGCAAAAAAATTCTCCAACTGTTTGAGCAGCAAGGGGTATCAGAGATTGAGGCACAGGGCCGGGTCTTTGATCCGCATTATCATGAGGCGGTCATGCAGACCGATGAAGGCGAGGGGGAGCCGAATACCGTGGTCGATGAGTTCAGGAAAGGTTATATTATGAAGGGACGGATATTGCGTCCGGCGGTAGTTAAAGTTTACAAGGGACTTGATTAAACCTTAATATATTTTAATTAAACCTAGAAAAGAGGAGGGATTTTTATATGGGCAAGGTTTTGGGTATTGACCTTGGAACAACAAACTCGGCAGTAGCAGTAATGATGGGTAATGAGCCGGAGATTATTCCCAACGCGGAGGGAAGCCGTCTGACTTCTTCCACCGTAGCTTTTACCAAAGATGGACAGAGGTTGGTAGGGCAGGTGGCCAAAAGACAGGCGGTTACCAATCCGGAAAGAACGATTGAATCGATAAAGAGGCAGATGGGTACCGGCCACCGGGTTGATATAGATGGCAAGGAGTATACGCCCCAGGAATTGTCGGCGATGGTTCTACGGAAAATGAAGACCGATGCCGAGAGTTACCTCGGGGAGAAGATTACTCAGGCGGTGATCACCGTACCGGCTTATTTCACGGACAGCCAGCGTCAGGCAACCAAAGACGCCGGGAAAATTGCCGGCCTGGAAGTGCTGAGAATCATCAATGAACCGACGGCCGCCTCTTTGGCTTACGGGCTGGAAAAAGGCGAGGATCAGAAGATACTGGTTTTTGACCTTGGCGGCGGGACTTTTGATGTTTCCGTTCTGGAGTTGGGAGAGGGTGTTTTTGAAGTAAAGGCGACCAGTGGAAACAACAAACTGGGCGGCGATGATTTTGACGATTGCCTTGTTGAATATATCGCAGGTGAATTCAAGAAAGATCATGGGATCGATCTTACGAAGGATCGTATGGCGCTGCAGAGATTGAAGGAGGCGGCGGAGAAAGCGAAAGTTGAGCTTTCAAGCGTTACGTCCACCAATATCAACCTGCCTTTTATTACGGCGACACAGGATGGGCCCAAGCACCTTGATCTCAATATTACACGGGCAAAATTTGAAGAGCTTACCGCTCATCTGGTCGAGAAGACGATGGGGCCGGCCAGGCAGGCGCTTTCCGATGCGGGGATGAAGCCCGACGATATCGATAAGATTATTCTGGTGGGAGGATCGACCCGTATCCCCGCCGTTCAGGAAGCGATACGGAAGCTTCTGGGGAAAGAACCTCACAAGGGAGTCAATCCGGATGAGGTGGTGGCGCTGGGTGCTGCGATCCAGGCCGGGGTACTCTCCGGAGATGTAAAAGATGTCCTGTTGCTGGATGTAACCCCTCTTTCTTTGGGGATAGAGACTCTGGGCGGGGTAGCCACCAAACTGATTGAACGCAACACGACCATCCCTACATCGAAGAAACAGATATTCTCCACCGCTGCCGATAACCAGACCAGCGTGGAGATCCATGTGCTCCAAGGTGAACGGGAGATGGCCGCCGCCAACAAGACGCTTGGACGGTTTATGCTGGATGGGATACCGCCCGCACCGCGAGGCATTCCCCAGATTGAGGTCTCTTTTGATATCGATGCCAACGGGATCGTAAACGTTTCGGCCAAAGATCTGGGCACGGGAAAAGAACAGCGGATCACCATAACCGCTTCCAGCGGTTTAAGTGATGGCGATATCGATAAGATGGTAAAAGAGGCCAAGCAGCATGAGGCGGAAGACAGAAAATTCAAGGAGCTGGTCGAAGCCCGTAATCAGGCCGATTCTCTGGCGTATAATACCGAGAAAACCTTGAACGATATTGGTGATAAAGTAGATGAGGCCAAGAAAGAGGAGATCCGTAAAGCGATCGAGGAGTTGAGGAACACTGCTGCCGGAGATGACAAGGCGGCGATAGAGAAGGCGATTGAAAAACTGACGGGTTACGCGCATGAACTTTCGGCCAAGTTGTACGAGCAGGTCCAGCAGGAGGATACTGCTGCCGGAGCCGCGCCGGAAGGCGGGGAACAGGGTGCGGAAGACATTGTTGATGCTGATTTTGACGTCAAGGATGACGAAGAGAGCGAGTAAATTGGAGTAAGCCGGACGGTTTATAGAGTGGGATTCTAATTTTTTGCGGAGAGAAGGTTACAGATGTCGGAGAAAGACCTTTATAACATTCTGGGTGTCAGCAGGGAAGCCACCCAGGATGAGATAAAAAGAGCTTATCGCAGATTGGCGCGAAAGTACCACCCTGATATGAATGACGGTGATGAGGAAAAAGCGGAAAAGTTCAAGCAGATCACCGAGGCGTATGATATTCTAAGCGATTCCGCCAAGAGGGATAATTATGATCGTTTCGGATCTACGGGTGACCCCATGGGGGGCTTTGGAGGCGGGTTTCAGGGTGATTTTGCCGGGTTCGGATTTGAAGATATTTTTGAGGGGTTCTTTGGCGGAGGCTTTGGCTCACGCCGCTCCTACGGGCCCAGGCGCGGCAATGATCTGCGTTATGATATGGAGTTGACGCTGGAGGAGGCTTTTAGCGGCATACAGAAGGAGATCCGTATTCCCCGCACCGAGAGTTGTGCCGTCTGTGGAGGCAGCGGAGCCAAGAAGGGGACGGCGGTGGAGACCTGTGCCGTCTGCCAGGGCTCAGGCCAGGAGAAAATCATTAAAAACACGATTTACGGACGTTTTGTGAATGTACAGACATGCGGAAGCTGCCATGGCAAGGGTAAAATTATCAAGGAACCTTGTACGAAATGTCATGGCAAGGGACAGGTTCTACAGGAACGAAGGGTTGAAGTAAAGATACCTCCGGGAGTTGATAACGGCACCCAGTTGAGGATGAGCGGCGAGGGAGAGCCCGGAACCAGAGGGGGCCCCCATGGTGATCTCTATATTTATTTGAGTATAAGCCCGCATAAGTTGTTTGCCCGCAAGGGAAGTACGCTTATCTATGAATTGCCGGTGAGCTTCGCCCAGCTGGCGATGGGGGCAAGTCTTGAAATACCTACGCTCGAAGGCAAGGCCAGTCTGCATATTCCGGAAGGAACGCAGCCGGACAAGGTGTTCCGGATGAGAGGAAAGGGGATGCCCAGGCTCAGAGGATTGGGGCGGGGAGATCTGAACGTGATGTTAAAACTGGTGGTGCCCAAACGGTTGAACAAGGAACAGAAAGAAGCCCTGATCCAATTTTCCCATCTCTGCGGAGAGGATTATGCAGAAGAAGGCAAGGGGTTTATCAACAGGGTGCGCGAAGCTTTCGGCGGGGGCAAATAAATCCCTTTAAAAGGACAGACAGATAACAGATAGAGCATAGTTGCAATTTAATCCAAGGAGCAGGGAGGCCGTTTATTGAATTCAAGGCCGCGTTTTTTTATTTTGGACAGATCTCCGGCCGTGGGCGGAAAATACTTGTTGTCTGTGGATGACAGCAATCATGCAAGTAATGTTTTACGGCTTAAAGAAGGTTCCGCCGTGGAGATATCCGACGGGGCGGGACGGTGTTTTATGGCCGAGATCACCGGCATTGCAAAGAAGGCGGTGGAGGTACTGATCAGAGAGCCGTATGCGGCAGAGGCGGAGCCTCCATTGGCCATCACTCTTGTTCAGGGCCTGCTCAAGGGGCGCAAGATGGATCTTGTTATTCACCAGGCGGTGGAGCTGGGGGCGGCCAGGATTATTCCTCTGATAACCGCACGTAGTATACCTATTCTGAAGGACCACCGGATAAGAAACAGAACGGAGCGTTGGCAGAAGATTGCCCGATCAGCTGCGGAGCAGAGCAAGAGAGAGATAATACCGCGGGTGGAGATGCCGGTATCCATTGAAAATTTATATGCGGATTACAATTTGAAGGATGAGATTGTTCTGGTTTTCTGGGAGGGGGAGAAGGGGAAAAGTTTGCCGCTCAAACAAGGTGATAATTCTTTACATACGGCCTCGGGAGTGACGATCATTATCGGGCCCGAAGGGGGTTTTCCTGCGGAGGAGATCGAGTACTTAAAACGCCATCAGACGATCATTGCAGGGTTGGGGCCGCGGGTGCTGCGCGCGGAGACAGCGGCGGTGGCGGGGTTAACCCTCGTTCAGGCGCTGGTGGGTGATCTGCAGGGGGAACGATTATGAAGAAGGCCGCTTTTTATACTCTGGGATGCAAGGTCAACTATTATGAGACGGAAGCACTTAAAAGCCTTTTTGAAAAAGAGGGTTATACCATCACCGGGTCCGAGGATGAAGAGGCTGATGTTTACATTATCAATACCTGTACGGTTACCCATCTCAGTGATCGGAAATCACGGCAATTAATCCGCAAGATCCGCCGGCGCGCCCCGGAGGCGACCATTGCGGTTACCGGCTGTTATGCGCAGGTATCCCCTGCAGAGTTGCAGAAGATCCCCGGGATCGACCTTATCATCGGTACCCACCATCGGCATGAGTTGCCCCGGATGATTGAGGAGGCCGGAGCGGGGGAACCGCTGAATCTTGTCCGTCCTTTCGAGAAGTCTCCGACATTTGAGAGGCTCAGTTACCGGGCCAACCGCAGCCGGACCCGTGCTTTTTTAAAGGTTCAGGAAGGCTGTGAACAGTTCTGCCGGTACTGCATCGTTCCTTTCGCACGGGGGCCTCTCCGGAGTGCACCGGTTAAAGATATTATGGCGGAAGTGGAGGAGATAGCGGCCTCCGGCTATAAAGAGCTGGTGCTTACCGGCATCAGGTTGGGAGCATACGAGGATAAGGCCGGGGGTTTTAATTTAAGCGACCTGATCAGAGAGATTGAGAGAAGTACCCCGCTGGAGCGCATCCGCCTGAGCTCCATCGAGCCGTCCGATCTGACCATGGAGCTGATAGAGACGATTGCTTCTTCTTTCAAGGCCTGCCGCCATCTGCACATCCCCCTGCAGAGCGGGAGCGATTATATCCTGAAGAAGATGAACCGCCCCTACACTACCGATGAATTCTCTTATTTACTCGGCCGTCTCAGGGAATCAATGCCCGGGCTGGCGATCGGGACAGATGTCATGGTCGGTTTTCCCGGGGAGACCGAGGAGGATCATCGCCGGAGTTGCCGTTATATTGAAGAGAGTCGGTTCAGCAGGTTGCATATATTCCGGTTTTCACCCCGGCAGGGAACAGAGGCGTATGATATGCCCCGGCAGGTCAGCGCCCATATCAAGAGAGAGAGATGGCACGAAATAAATGAGATCGGCAGAAAAACAGCCCAAAATTTCCGCCGGCAATTTGTTGATGCCACGCTGAAAATATTAATTGAAAGAGCTGACCGGCGGGGAGGATACCTGGAGGGTTTAAGTCAGCATTATGTGAAAGTAAGGATAAAGACGGAGGAGATTTCAGGTGAGTGGGTGGGCCGCATGGTCTTATCAAAGATAGTTGAAGAAGGGGAAGGTTTTTTGCACGGCGTTTTTCTTTCCGAGGCATAAGGTATATTTCACAGGCATACAATGGAATATATAAATCTTGGAAGCCTCGGGAGGGACAGACGCGATGAACAAATTTTTGGTGATTGAAGCCAGAAGACTTCTGCCGCTGATGTTTCTTGTGGCACTTTTGATCAGTCTTTCGGTGTATGATAATTTCTTTCGGGTGCAGCCGGCGGATACAATACCCGTGATTGAGGAAGATTATATATTTATGACCACCACAAGGGGTGAGGTTGCCGCGCCAACCACTTTTCATCTTATCTACTCTCAGGAGCAGTGGAACGAGCTGAAGAAAAACCCGATGATTGAATTGCCCGATTACCCTTTTAACGATTCCTACGAGGTGGCGTTGTGCACTGTTAACAGTGAGATAGAGGATGTGCAGATATTGCCCGAGGAGGAAGGGGTTAAAAAAATAGAGGTTCAGGTTAAACTGCATCCTTATTATTATCATATTGTGATGATCAACCGTGATAAATTGGATTCCGCAAATGTATGCTGGACGTTTCTTGATAAAGACGGGAAGGTGCTGATGCAGGAGTTAGTGCCGCAGGAGGAGATGGTTATGGAAGAAAGATAGCCGGGGGCAGTAAGTAACAACACACGGTTGCCCCTGCCCCATGCCAAGGATTAAAGAGAGCAAATCTTTTACTTTTCAACCTCGATAGCTTCGGCAATGATCCTCTGGATATCTCCCACCAATACGGCGAGGCGATATTCCGCTTCCACATAGTTTTTTACCACCAGGTTCATGTTTGCTATTTCCGCAAGTTTCTTGTACTTCTCCTCTTTTTCAGCGGGCACTTCCTGCCCCTCGATGTGGAGCTGCTGGATCTCGATCTGCATCCGGCGAAAATCTTCGATGATGGAGTTGGCGGTGGAGTCATCTTTTAAACGGCGAAACGCCTGGGCGAAAGCCTGGAATTCGGTTGATTTTTTCAGGGCTGCGGCAAGGGCGTGGGCTGAGTCGTAAGGATTCATATCTTTACCTCCTTTCTGTTTTCGATCAGTTTATGCTTTTTCAGGAAATCAATGATCTGCGCGGCAGCCGCATGAACCGATGAAGAATCAAATACGGCTGCGTAAGAATATCTCCCCGGGCGGGCATCCGCATAGAAGCGATCGTAATAATCGCGGCACAGGATCAAGGCTACCTGCCGGTAGTCACCCGCTTCAAACAAGGCCAGCAGCTTTTCTACGGGGTCTCTCCCCAGGCGGGGAACAAGCGATATGATGGCCCTGGTAAATTCATCTTTTTCGGCGTCATCGAGTTTGCCATTGATATATTCGGAGACGATCCTTTTCGCTCTAATTTTCAAGGGGGCTTCAAGGAGAATATGCGTACCTTCCTCCATGGACTGTACAAGAAAATCAGGCAGGGTCAACCGACCGATCTTCCGTCCTTCTTTTTCGATCACCAGGTAGCGGGAGCGGCCATGTTTCTCCAATTGATTCCAGAGCAGTGCTTCAAAATCCTTCTGCGAGCGTTCGATCGTAAAACCGATCTTTCCAAAGACGGACCCGCGATGACAGGCCATGCCTTCCAGATCGATGGCCGCATAACCTCCGGCGATCAGTTCCCGGATGATGAGCGTCTTGCCCGTTCCCGTCAGACCATGCAACAGCACCGGTTGGGGTTGAAGGCGATAGTTGCTCAGCGATTGGTGGATAAAGCGGCGGTAAGCTTTATATCCCCCTTTAAGGCGCAGCGAAGGGATTCCGGCCAGAGAAAGAATCTGAGAGAGACTCTGGCTGCGCAGTCCTCCGCGCCAGCAGTAAAGGACGGGGGTCTTTCGGGAAGCAATCCCACCCAGAGCCTCGATCAGCCCGGCAATCTTCGGGGCGGCATACTCCAGGCCCTTTCGCCTCGCCTCCAGATGGCCGGCATGCTTGTAAGTTATCCCCAGGTCTTTCTGTTCCTCGTCGGAAAAAAGGGGTATATTCAAGGAACCGGGTATTTTTTCCCGGTGATGTTCCCGGGGAGAACGAACATCGATGAAGATTAGATCTTTTCTTTTCAGCGCTTCGCGTACTTCGATCTGGTTATCGATATGGATAAGCCTCCTGTAAGCAGATTCTAAATTTATTATAGCCAATAAGAGAGGCAAGACGCAAGAAATTACCATTGATTTTGCCGGATCAAAGAGGTAATATCATGCGAGATAAAGAAGTAATTGATTGGCAGTGCATGCGGGTGCCGTGAGCCGACATTGGCGGACCGATATCCCGGATACCTTTCCAAGGCACTCTGTTTATGCTATAATGGAACAGAATCTGCTATTTTAAAAATGCGGCTATAGGGGGGGAATGAAGTTGTCTGATTGCCTTTTTTGTAGAATTGTCAACAAAGAAGCCGAGGCCGATATTGTTTATGAGGATGATGAGATCGTTGCTTTTAAGGATATCTATCCCGCAGCACCGATTCATTTACTGATTATTCCTCGTAAACATATCGATTCCCTGATAGATATGAAAGAAGAAGATGTTACTTTGATCGGGAAGATGCATCTGGTGGCCAACAAGCTGGCCAGGAACTTTCAAATAGATAAGAAAGGGTTCAGGACCGTAATTAACTGCGGCCGGGATGCGGGGCAGGCAGTTTACCATATCCATTTACATCTTTTGGGCGGTCAGTCGCTCTCAAACTCTTTCGCCGCAGGGCGAGGGGTATAGATGCAGCAGTAGATTGCTTTAGCATTCAGGCTCCTCAAGTGGTTTGATTTAAGAGGTGAGGGGGGGAAACAATTGACAGAGGTTAGAGTAGGCAAAGACGAACCGTTAGATAAGGCTTTAAAGAGGTTTAAAAAACAATGTGCTCGCACCGGTATTCTGGTAGAGATCCGCAAGCGTGCTCATTATGAAAAACCAAGTGTAAGAAGAAAGAAAAAGTCGGCAGCGGCTCGAAAAAGAAGGTATTAATAGAGCTGTATGTTTGTTTTTTGGTCCGAGATAAAGCGGGGCTGTAAGCTCCGCTTTATTTATTTTTGTACAGATAGAAGGTGCGGCCCCGGTTGCTTTTCTTCCATGCCGGTCATAACGGTTTTTCGTAAAGCATAAATTGATAAAGAGTTTCGGTAATTGTCGGGGAGGTGTCCGGAATGAGAAGAAAAGGAGGGACGAGCTGGAAGAATGTATTTGCCGATATATTTGAGCTGCCCAAGGATATCATGCTCGATGTGCCCCGCCTTGTATTGATCGGGAACCTTCAGCTTTTTTTGGAGAATCATCGCGGTATCATCGAGTACGGAGAGCGGAAAATCAGGATTGCGGTGAGCAACGGAGAGATAGCGGTAAGCGGCAAGGGGCTGCAGATTCGCAGTCTTCTAAGTCAGGAGCTGTCCATCGAAGGTGTGATCGAAGGTATTGCCTACGAGGAATAAGGGGAGAAGATCTTGTTACTGTTGAAATTATGGCGTTATATCAGGGGTTACCTGGTCGTCAGTGCCGAAGGGAAGGGTACGGAACGATTGATTAACCTTGCCATAACTAGAGGGATAAACTTCTGGGATTTAAAAAAAAGTTACCGCGGGGCCATGTTCAAGATACCGATCAGATCTTTCAAGCTGGTACGTCCTTTGGTGCGTAAATCCCACAGCAAGGTAAAAATATACCGGCGAATCGGCTTTCCTTTTCTCTTAAAAAAAATATGCCGCCGTAAAGGATTTGCCTGGGGCACGATTATTTTTCTGATCGCGGTCTATGTCTCTTCTTTATTCATCTGGTTTATAGAGATAGATGGCCTGGAAAATATAACCGAGAAAGAGGTCTTGCGTCTGGCGGACAGCATCGGTATAAGACGAGGCGCTTACAAGGGGCATCTCGATTTAAACAAGCTGGAGAAGGAGTTGGCCAGATTACATCGCGATATAACCTGGGTCGGTCTCAGCTTCAGGGGGACCAAGCTGCGCATCGAGATTGCCGAACATATCCCCGAGCCGGCGGTTGACGAACGGCCGGCCGATATCGTCGCCGGGAAGGATGGATTGATCTTGAAGATACTGGTCATTGAAGGGAAGGCGGCGGTTGTTCCCGGAGATATTGTATCCCGGGGAGATTTGCTTATCGAAGGGATCGAGGATTACGGCGAGTTTCTCCCGGAGGAGGTCAGCCCCCGGAAGGTACGGGCACGGGGTGAAGTTATCGCCAGAGTATGGTACGAAACACGTGAGCCGGTCGTTATCGAGGAAATGTATAAAAACCCGACCGGGGAGAAACAGACCTGTATATGCCTCTGTTACAAGGATAAAAAGTTCAGGCTGAAAGGTCCGGAGAAAGCGCCTTATCGTGAATATAGCGAGGAGACGGTAAAATGGGGCTGGTCTTGGAGGAATATATCATTGCCTGTAGAATTAGTTATTATAACTTATAATGAACTCCGCTCAGAGCATAAGAGATGGTCATTGGAGGAAGCTATCCGTAAGGCCAGAGATGCCGCCCGGAAATCCGTAGAGGACCGGTTGCCCGAAGAAGTTATTGTCGAACGTCTGTTTTATGAGGAAGATAAGGACGATGATTCCTGGGAGATAAGGGCGGTCGCTGAGACAAGAGAGAATATTGCCAGACAGAGACCGATGGAGTAAAATATGTTAATAAAATGAGTAATATTGGAGGCGGGTTCTCTATTTGACGGAGATAATAACGCAGAGGTTGGAGCTGGAAAAAGAAGAGGATTCTTTATATCTGCTGGGTCGTTTCGACGAGAATCTTAATTTAATCGAGAAGCATTTTAACGTCCGTTTAATCCCCCGGGGGAACGAACTGATCATTGAAGGGGAGAAGAATGAGGTCAGCAAGCTGCATCTACTGTTCAATACGCTGACGGGGATTATACGGAAAGGCCACTATATTTCCACCCGTGATTTCGAGTATGCCCTGATGATGGCCAGAGAAGGCCAAGCCGAGAAAGTCGGAGAGATATTCTCCGATGTGGTCATTGTTTCCCGCCGTGGAAGACAGATCAGACCCAAGACTTTGGGGCAGAAAAAGTATCTGGAAGCCATGCGTGAGTGTGATATCGTGCTTTCGATCGGCCCGGCGGGGACGGGGAAAACTTACCTTGCTCTGGCCAGAGCAATCGATGCTTTACAGAGCAAGACCGTGGAAAGGATCGTATTAACCCGTCCGGCGGTGGAAGCGGGAGAGCATCTGGGATTCTTGCCCGGCGATTTCCAGGAAAAGGTGGACCCCTATCTGAGACCGCTCTACGACGGATTATATGATTTGCTGGGGGCAGATGTCTTCCAAAAATATAAAGAGAAGGGTATTATTGAAGTGGCCCCTCTTGCTTACATGCGTGGGAGAACTCTGGATGATTCATTTATTATTCTGGACGAGGCGCAGAATGCCACGCCGGAACAGATGAAGATGTTTCTGACCCGTCTTGGTTTTGGCTCAAAAGCGGTCATTACGGGGGATATCACCCAGGTCGATCTGCCCAAAGGCCGCTATTCAGGGTTGGTACAAGCCCCCAAAGTATTGAAAGGGATCAAGGGTATTGCCACCGTTTATCTGTCGGAAAAAGATGTGGTCAGGCATGCTCTTGTTCAGGAGATAATAACGGCTTATGAGAGATATGAGGAAAAAGATAGAGATTAGCTTTTAGTCAAAAAAAAGCAGGCGATCGATGATGAAGTTTGGCCCCAAGGTAAAAGAGTGGATAAAAAACATTTTATCCCTGGTCCGCAGTTTGGTTACCCGGAGATTTTTTTTAACAGCGGTTATTTTCGGTCTTATATATCTGCTTTTTGCGGTAATGATCGCTCCTACCCGGGTAAACGTGGAGCTGGGCAAGCCCAGTCCGCGAACTGTGTTTGCGCCGAGAGATGTTCTGGATGAATACACAACCAATCTGCACCGGGAGGAGGCCGCCAATGCGGTGCAGGACGTCTTTACCCATGATCCTCAGATTTTGGAGGATGCTCTTATCACCGTAGACGAATTCTTTGCCGCCGTTTTTCGGTTAAAGGAGGATACGGAGAAGGATATATCCGAGAAGACGGGTGAATTGCAGCAGTACCTGGGAAGCGAAGTTTCGGAGACGATTTTGGTTTCTTTGCTCCAGACCAGCAAAACCACCTTGAATGATCTCCACGAGCAGCTTAAAACCATGCTCACCAAAATAATCGAGGAACAGGGGATCAAAGTAGAAGGGGTGGAGACGGCCAAAAAACAGGCAATGCAGGAGATCAGTATCTCTATCTTCAGCTTTGAATTGAAGAAGGTGGCCGAAAAACTTATCGAGCCGCTGGTCCGCCCCAATATGATCTTTAATCCCACGGCCACGGCGGAGAAGAAAGAGGCAGCCCGTCAAGAAGTTGAACCGACGGTAATTCATCGGGGAACGCGGATTATCAGTGAGGGAGAGATGGTAACAAGGGAGCATCTGACCCGGCTGGAGACGCTTGGTTTAATCCGCGGGGGACATGCTGATTATTTAAGGTTTATCGGGTTGTTTCTTCTGCTGGTGATCTTCTTCTTTGTGGTGGGCATCTATCTCTACGTTTTTCAGAAAGATATTTATTTCAATCCTTCCATGCTGGTATTACTGGGGTTGATCGTCATCATTACCCTGATATTTGCCCTGGCAGTCAATTATTTTTCTGCTTATCTGATGCCCATAGCGGCTGCGGTTATACTGATCACCATATTGTTCAACTATCGGCTGGCGATCCTGTTGAACGCGATCTTTGCCCTGATGGTTGGTCTGATAACGGGCGGAGAGATCAGCATCATCATCATGTCTCTGATCAGCGGGCTGGTGGCCATATTGACCGTTTCCCGGCTCAGCAGGAGAATCGATCTGGTAAAGGCGGGGCTCTATGTTTCCATGATAAATGCAGTGATCATCATCGCCGTTTTCCTCCTGCTGGGGAATCTTCGCCTGGAATACGGTTATATGCGCGAGTTCGGGTACAGTCTGGCGGCAGGGATAGGAAACGGATTTTTTTCGGCGGTAGTGGCCATAGGATTATTGCCTTTTCTGGAAAGCGGCTTTGGTCTTACCACTTCCGTTACCCTGCTCGAACTTTCAAATCCGAATCAATCTCTGTTGCGTCAGTTGCTGATAAAAGCGCCCGGAACCTATCATCACAGCATTGTCGTGGGGAACCTGGCGGAGTCGGCGGCAGAGAAGGTAAACGCCGATCCGCTTCTGGTCAGGGTGGGCGCTTATTATCATGATGTCGGGAAAATAAATCGGCCCTATTTCTTTACCGAGAACCAGATTACCGGCGAAAATCCGCACCGGAAGCTTTCTCCCAATTTAAGTGCACTGATTATCAGCGCCCATGTAAAAGAAGGGGTGGAACTTGCACGCAGCGATAATCTGCCGGAAGTCATTGTTGATATCATCAGGCAACACCACGGCACGAGCATGATTTCATATTTTTATCAACAGGCTCTGGAGAGCGAACGTGTGGAGATAATGGAAGAAAACTTCCGCTATGAAGGGCCCCGTCCGCAGACAAAGGAAGCGGCGATCATCATGCTTGCCGATGCCGTTGAAGCGGGGGTCAGATCGCTTTCCCAACCGACAGGTGACCGCATGGAAGGGATGGTCCATAAAATAATAAAAGAAAAGCTCAATGACGGACAGCTGGATGAATCCGATCTGACATTAAAGGATATTGATAGGATAGCGGATGCATTTGTCTATATTCTTTCGGGTATTTACCATCACCGCATCGAATATCCCGAGAGCGAATTAAGGGCGGAAATAGGGAGGTTGCCAGGTGAAAGTATATCTAAATAATGTGCATCGATTGGTCAAGTACAATTCATTGCTCAGATGGCAGATAATGAAAACAATCAGGCTTTTTTTGATCAAAGAAGGTCTTTGGAATGTTGAACTCGGTGTTATCCTGACCGGGGATGAGCATTTGGCTCGCTTGAACGAGGAGTACCGCCAGAAGAAGGGTGCAACAGACGTTCTTTCTTTTCCCTTCGCCGATAATCAGGAATTGAGAGTATCCGGGGAGAAGGAAGGACGGGTGCTGCTCGGAGAGATTTATATCTCCGTGGATAGAGCCCTGGCTCATGCCGGGGAGACCGAAAAATCGCTGGAGAAAGAAATTCTGTATCTCTTGGGCCACGGCCTGTATCATCTTCTGGGTTTTGATCATGCCGATGATCTCACCAGGCAGGAGATGGAGATGCTGGTAGAGGATCTGCTCGGGAGTATCTAGGAAAACCGTTCCATCATGTCATGCATGCAGAAGACAGGAAAATATCTGCCCTCACTGATAAATTAAACCTCTTTAATCGTTAAACATATTAAGGAATTTTAATTTTCTATTCCGCTTTTTCCGATAGGAATTAACTCTCTGTATTTCTAATACTAATAATAGGTAAAAAATAGGGGAGGTCCTTTCTTGTCCGAAATTCAAGAGCATTTAAACAGACCATTAAAGACGATCATGGGCAATAAACCGATCTTTTATCTGGTCGTGGCTCTGGTTGTGATTCTGGTAGCCAACATTATTTTGACCGGTTACGTTGCCTTCATGCTGTTTTCCCAGTTTCCCGGAAGCAGCTCACAGTTCAATTACAAACAGTATGTGGCCAACAGCCTTCTTGATTATAATCGCCGCCTGGCCATGGATCTTAAGATTATAGAGCGGGCTTCCGTAAAGAAGGCTCTTGCCGATTTCAGTTATGATATAGAGGTGGCCACTACCAAAGAGGATCTTACCCAGGTTCTGCTCAATCATCCGCGCAAGGTGCAGGAGATAATTCTCCAGGAGTGGGAGGCGGAATTGCAGGACCAGATCATCTTGACGGTAAATCGGGATGCGGAGATCAAAAAGATAGCCGAGCACATGCGCGTAAATCTGAAGATATCGGGGGATGAGATTCTGGTTGAACCTTACAATATGTTGAGCGCTTCAACTTTAGCCCGGATTCAGCAGATATTATCATCCGACAACCTGGGGCGCGAACATACCATCGAGATGGAGGTAGCCAACGGTGAGGCTCATATAGTAGTCAAGGAAAACACCGAGGATTTGAAGAAGTTGCTTACAGAGGAGATCAACTCCCTGCGGATCGCCTTGAGAGATCTCAGAATTTCCGCGGGGTTGACCGAGATGTCCGGTTCGGGACTGATCGTCAGGATTTATGACCAGATCGGGGCGGTGGACAATCCCTCCATCGTGCATGATACCGATATACGTGACGTGGTTAACGAGTTATTTGCTTCCGGGGCGACAGGGATAGCCGTCGGTGACCAGAGATTGACCACCACTTCATCGATTAGATGTACAGGGCCCCTGATCAAGGTTGATGATAAACTTATCGCCGTGAACCCCGTGGAGATCAAGGTTGTGGGTGATCCCGATCTTCTCAGCAGCGGAATGGAGATAATCAAGAATACGATGGAAAGGGATCGGGGACTTTCTTTTGAAGTTGAAAAAGTGGATAACATAACTTTACCCGGTTATGCAAGGGGTTCCTGAAAACAGGGGGATGGGTATGGATGATCATCTGATGAAAAAGATCATTTCGGCAGCAGAGGGGGCTCGGGCCAGAGCGTATGCGCCCTATTCCAAGTTTGCCGTGGGGGCGGCGTTGTTAACCGAGGACGGGCAGATATTTGCCGGGGCCAACCTCGAGAATGCCTCTTCCAGTCTCACGGTATGTGCTGAACGGGTCGCTGTCTTTTCGGCGGTCTCCGCGGGATACTACCGCTTTAAAGCCATGGCTGTGATCGCCGACAGCCCGGAACCGGTTTTCCCCTGTGGCTCCTGTCGCCAGGTACTGTGGGAACTGGCGGGTGATATTCGTATCATTGCCGCCAATCTGGACCATAAAATTATCATTACTACGCTCTCAAATCTTCTGCCCCATCCCTTTGTTACCGAAGGGCTTTCTTCACCTCGGGGATATTTCAAGAAGTGATCTTTCCCAAGCAGATCGGCAGAGTCAAGATCTCGGGATGAAAGAGGTTGTATTGTGCAAAAAAGATGCAGGCGATGCATTTTGCATGGAAGTATGAGAAAATGTATAATTAGGTGTCGGCAAGATGGTATGAGACTTTAAAAGCCTCAAATATCCATGCAAGGGAGTTTGATAAAAAGGGTGTACCGCTCTGGATTTGTCTCCATTATCGGCAGGCCAAACGTAGGGAAATCAACCTTTTTGAACCGGATAGTCGGGGAAAAAGCAGCGATCGTATCGGATAAACCTCAGACCACACGCAATCAGATCCGCGCCATCCTTACCGATGAAGAACATCAGATTATATTTATTGATACGCCGGGGATCCATAAGCCCAAACACAGATTGGGCGATTATATGGTCAGATCGGCTCGAAGCACTCTAAACGAGGTGGAGGTGGTGCTCTTCCTTGTGGAGGCGCAATATCCGCCGGGCAGAGGAGATATTTATATCAGCCGGTGGTTAAAGGATGTCGATACACCGGTATTTCTGGTTTTAAACAAGAAAGATTGTATTTCACCGGCCCGGTGTGAGGAACATCTTGTTCTCTACCGGGAACTGTATGCTTTTGATGGTGAATACATGATCTCGGCCCTCCATGGCGAGAACATCGACCCATTATTGAAAGATATCATCGGTTATATGCCGGAAGGTCCCCGGTATTATCCACCCGACATGATAACGGACAGGCCCCAATACTTCCTGGTAAGTGAGTTGATCCGGGAAAAAGTGCTGCAGCTGACTCATGAGGAGATCCCTTTCTCGGTGGCCGTGGAGGTCGAGGAGATGAAGAAGCGGGAAAACATGGAGCTGTTCGATATCCGGGCGGTTATCTATGTAGAAAGAAAATCGCAGAAAGGTATCATCATCGGCAAGAACGGAAGCATGCTGCGCGAGATAGGAACACAGGCGCGCCCGGAGATAGAAGCGCTTCTGGGCAATCAGGTTTATATGGATCTATGGGTTAAGGTAAATCCGGGCTGGCGTAATAAAGAGGCGGCGTTAAGAAATTTTGGTTACAGGAATGACTGAGGGAGAAGATGAGGCTATTTAAAACGGAAGCGGCGGTTTTGCGAACACGTGAACTGGGGGAGGCCGATCGGCTGGTAACCCTGCTGTCACGGGAGAGGGGCAAGATCAATGCCGTGGCCAAGGGGGCGCGTAAAATCAAGAGCAAGCTGGCCGCGGGCGTGGATCTGTTTACCTATGGCAATTACATGCTTTATCAGGGGAAGACGCTGGCGACGGTAACCCAGCAGGAGATCGTGGAAACGTTCACCCATCTGAAGGAAGATCCGGCCGCTTATGCTTATGCTTTTTATTTCAGTGAACTCGTTGATAGGGTGTTGATCGAGGAAGCAAAGAGCAGGGGAGTGCTCCGACTTCTGACCGATGCATGGCGGGTTTTGAAGGGGGAGCGGGATTTTTTTTTGTTGGCGCGCGCTTTTGAGATCAAGTTGCTTTCCGCGGTAGGATATCACCCTTATTTTACCGAATGTATAGGTTGCAATTCAAAAGAGAGGGGTTATTTCAGCCCCAAACTGGGGGGGCTGGTTTGCAGCAATTGCATGAAGGAGGATCGCCAGGCACGAAGTTTCTCGGAAGGGACGGAGGAACTGGCGAATTATTTCATGGGTCATTCTTTGGAAGAGATGGGGGTTGTAAGGGGCAGCCCTTCACAGAAGCATGAACTCTATGGCTTTACGATGGGAATGATCGGCCATTATCTGGAGCTGGGAGAATGTAAATCTTTAAAATATATCAGGCGTAATTTCCCCGACGATGGGAAGAAGGGGTAAAACCGGGAGGTGTGTCTCTTGTTTTTTCAGAATATCATTACTCTTCTGCAGGAATTCTGGATGGAACAGGATTGTCTGTTGTGGTATCCCCATGATGTGGAGAAAGGGGCCGGGACAATGAATCCGGCTACGTTTTTAAGGGCTCTCGGACCCGAACCATGGGCGGTAGCCTATCTGGAGCCGTCGCGGCGGCCGCTGGATGGACGTTACGGGGAGAATCCCAACAGGCTCTTCCAGCATCTTCAGTTCCAGGTGATCATCAAACCTGCTCCATCGGATATCCAGGATCTATACATAGAAAGCCTCAGTATTTTGGGGATTGATCCGGCCGACCATGACATCCGCTTTGTGGAGGACAACTGGGAATCGCCAACGCTTGGAGCCTGGGGATTGGGGTGGGAGGTATGGCTCGATGGGATGGAGATAACTCAGTTTACATATTTTCAACAGGTCGGGGGCTTCGATGTGGAGGAGGTTGCGGTGGAGATTACATACGGGCTGGAACGGATGGCAATGTATATCCAGGATAAAGACAACGTTTATGACCTCATGTGGAAGAAGGGCGTATCTTACGGGGAGATCTTCCAAAAAGCGGAGTGGGAGCATTCTACTTACAGTTTTGAGGAATCCGATATGAAGATGCTACTCCAACTCTTTACCCTCTATGAGCAGGAAGCCCGCAAACTTCTGAAGAGCAATCTGGTCATGCCCGCTTATGATTATATCCTGAAATGCTCGCATACTTTTAATCTGCTGGAGGCCAGAGGGGCGATAAGCGTTACCGAGAGGACGGGCTATATTGCCAAGGTCCGTTCCCTGGCACGAGCATGTGCCCGCAAATATCTGGAACAACGCGAGCAGGCCAATTATCCATTAATGCAAGGAGGCGAACAAATTGCCCGCTAATCTGCTCCTGGAGATAGGTTGTGAGGAGATCCCTTCACGGTATTTGGCCTCGGCGACGCAGCAGCTGAGGGAGATCTCATCGAAACTGTTTGAAGAAAAAAGGATCAAGTTCAGTGCGGTGAGAAGCTGGTCAACGCCACGCCGTCTTGTGGTGCTGCTCGAGGAGGTGGCGGAACGGCAGGAGGATCTGGTGAAAAAAATTAAAGGACCCCCGGTCAGGAACGCATTTGATAAAGACGGGGCTCCCAATGCTGCGGCTGCAGGGTTCGCCAGGAGTGCCGGGGTAAAGATAGATGATCTTGTCCGGGAGACGATCAACGGGTCGGAATATCTCATGGCGCATAAGGAGATATACGGGGAGCCGGTCATGGATCTGCTTCCGGCATTGATGTACCAGATTGCCAGTTCGATCAGATTCCCGCGATCCATGTACTGGCAGAAAAAAGGGACCCGCTTTGCACGCCCCGTTCGCTGGCTGCTGTGTCTTTACGGGCATCAAGAGGTAAACTTTGATTTTGCCGGTGTGCTCTCTTCACGTCATACTTATGGTCACCGCTTTCTTTCCCGCGGGGCTGTTGAGCTGGTCGATACGGATGAATATTTCCGGGTTATGGCGGATAATCATGTGATCCTCGATAAGCAGAACCGGAAGGAACTTATCCTGAAAATGTTAACAGATAATGCCGCAGAACTGGACGGAAGGCCTTTATATACGCCGGAACTGCTGGAGGAGGTTTCTCAATTGGTTGAGTATCCCGAGGTTGTCCGTGGTTCTTTTTTGGAGGAGTATCTGAGCATACCCCGGGAGGTTTTGGTTACGACGATGCAGGTGCATCAGCGATTTTTCCCGGTGGTCTCCCGGTCCACGGGGAAGTTGATGCCCTATTTTCTCGGGATCAGCAATAACCGTTACAATGATTACACGCGCCGGGGTTATGAGAAGGTAATCGAGGCTCGTCTGGCCGATGCAGCCTTTTTTTACCGGGAAGATGCCAGGATCAGATTAGATGAATATGTGCCCGGTTTGGAAAAGGTGGTTTTTCTGGAGGCCGTGGGATCGATGTACGAGAAGACCGAGAGGGTAAAATATCTGACGCGGTATATAGGGAAGCGGTGGGGCATCTCTCTTTCTGATCTGGAGATGGCGGAGAGGGCTGCCTACCTGTGCAAGGCCGATCTGATTACAAACATGGTCAAGGAGTTTCCCGAGCTTCAGGGGGTTATGGGAAGGGAATACGCGATCTTGAGTGGGGAGCAAGAAGAGGTTGCCACGGCGGTGTACGAACATTATCTCCCCGGATTTGCGGGTGACGATCTGCCCGCCACCGTAGCGGGCTTGCTCGTATCGCTCGGCGATAAACTGGACACGCTGGCCGGTTGTTTTTACGCCGGCATACAACCTACAGGGTCAGAGGATCCCTATGCTTTAAGGAGGCAGGCACTGGGAATAGTGAGTATCCTTCTGGATAAAGAGATCCCCGTATCCCTTCCCCGGATCATCGATGAGGCGTTCTTGCGGATAGAACGGAACAGCAGGGAGAAGCCTGCAGAGATGGAGAAGGTCAGGCAGAAAATGGGGGATTTTATCAAGCAGAGGATCAGATATCTTTTTTTGGAGGAAAAAAATTTATCTTATGATATAATAGATGCGGTTTTGGCAGTGCCGTACGAAGTTGTCGACGATCTGTACCACAGGGCCTTGGTTTTGCAGGAGGCCCGGGGTAAAAAATATTTTGAAGATGCACTGGCCCTATATACCAGAGTGCATAACATGGTCCGCCATGTTTCGGGCGGAGGGGAAGTCCACGAATCCTTATTTGAAGATCCGGCTGAAGCCCGGCTTTGGCAAGCGTTGCAGAAGGCTGAAGCACGATGTGAGAAAGAATGGGCGGAGTCCAATTACAGAGAGATTCTATCCACCTTCGGCGGTTTAAGGGAAGATGTCGATTTGTTTTTTGAGAAGGTTCTGGTTATGGCAGATGATGAATCGCTGCGACAAAATCGCCTTAACATCCTGGTGCGGCTAAAAAAGTTATTCAATAAGTATGCGGAATTTTCATTAATCCAGGTCTCCTAAAATAAAATATGAATAACGGATCTTTGTCCGCTAATAATAAAAGCGGTGTCTTTATTGGTTTTGCCAAAGGAACCCAGGTTTTTTTGGGTTTGAGAACGCATGGGGTATAATCTTGCGTTATAAAAATTATCTGCCAAGGAGGTTTTAAAAAAACATGACCATCACCCCCAAAAAACAGGTGTACAGCTTTGATGAGGGCAGGGCGGAAATGAAATCACTGCTGGGAGGCAAAGGAGCCAACCTGTCGGAGATGATCCGCATCGGGCTGGTTGTTCCCCCCGGTTTTGTCGTGACCACCGAAGCTTGTACTCGTTATTACCAGGAGGGACAGATCCTGTCTTCCTCTTTAAAAGAGGAGGTCGGGGAGTATCTGAAAGCACTGGAAAATAAGATGGATAAGAAATTCGGCGATGCCGAAAAGCCGCTGCTGCTTTCCGTCCGTTCCGGAGCGGTGGTATCCATGCCCGGCATGATGGATACTATTTTGAACCTGGGCCTCAACCGGGAAACCACCGAAGGGTTGGCCAGGCAGGTTAACGATCGTCGCTTTGCTCTGGACTGTTACCGTCGTTTTATTCAGATGTATGGTGATGTGGTGCTCAAGGTGGAGTATGATTTCGATGAGATCATGCAGGAGGAGAAAGACAGGAGAGGCTTTCAAACCGATATGGAACTTGATGAAGAGGCGCTGGAAGTAATTATCGATCGGTTTATAGCGGTTATCGAAAAAGAAACCGGACAGCCGTTTCCCACCGATCCGCGCGAGCAGCTTTTCCATGCTATTCAGGCTGTCTTTGATTCCTGGAACACGCCGCGGGCAAACGTTTACCGGAAGGCAAATAATATTCCCGATGATCTGGGTACGGCGGTTAACGTGCAGACGATGGTTTTCGGCAATCGCGGTGAGAGCAGCGGAACGGGAGTTATCTTTACCCGTAACCCCTCTACCGGGGAAAACAAGCTTTACGGCGAGTATCTGATCAACGCCCAGGGAGAAGATGTGGTTGCCGGGATCCGCACTCCGGAGATGATTGATAATCTGAAAGAGGAAATGCCCGAGATCTACGATGAGCTGATTGGCTTCTGCAAGAAGCTGGAGAGGCATTACAAGGATATGCAGGATATAGAGTTCACGATCGAGGAAGGGAAACTCTATTTTCTACAGACGAGAACCGGAAAGAGGACGGCGGCCTCGGCGGTCAAGGTGGCCGTTGATCTGGTGAAGGAAGGAATTATCACCAGGGAAGAGGCGATACTGCGGATACAGCCGGATCAACTGGAGCAGTTGTTGCACCGTCAGATCGATGAACGGGCGAAGCTGGATGTTATCGCCGGCGGCCTCCCCGCTTCGCCGGGGGCTGCTTCGGGACAGGTGGTATTTGATGCCGATACAGCCCAGGAATGGGGTGAAGAAGGGCGCAAAGTTATTCTGGTCCGGACGGAGACAACGCCGGATGATATCCACGGGATGATTGCCGCGGAAGGGATCCTTACCAGCCGGGGAGGGATGACCAGCCATGCGGCGGTGGTGGCACGCGGTATGGGGAAACCTTGTGTCTGCGGTTGTGAAAGTATCCGGGTGGACAATGCCAACCAATGCTTCCAGGTTGACGGCCGGACAGTGGCCAAAGGGGAGGTTATTTCCATTGACGGAGCCACGGGAAGAGTGATATGGGGCGAGGTGCCCATGGTCGAACACCGGATCAGCGGAGATTTCCAGACCATCCTCGATTGGGCCGATAAGGCCAGAACGATGAAGGTGAGGGCCAATGCCGATACGCCCAAGGATGCGGCACGGGCCATAGAACTGGGCGCGGAAGGGATCGGTCTCTGTCGAACCGAGCATATGTTTTTCTCACCCGAGCGCCTGCCCATCGTCCAGGAGATGATCCTGGCCGAGTCTCTGGAAAAAAGAGAGGCGGCATTGCAGCGCATATTGCCGTTCCAGCGCGATGATTTTAAAGGAATTCTTAAAGCGATGGCCGGCTATCCGGTTACGATAAGGTTGCTTGATCCGCCATTGCATGAGTTTCTCCCGGATCGCGATGAGCTTCTGGTGCAGGTAAATAACCTGAGAAGAGGCGGAGAATCCGCAGAGTTGAAGGAAAAGGAGGCCCTCTGGCAGAAGGTCAATGCCATGCATGAATTCAACCCCATGCTGGGGCACCGGGGGTGTCGTCTGGGGCTGGTCTTTCCCGAGATCTACAGGATGCAGGTCAGGGCGATTCTGGAGGCGGCGGCGGAGCTGATCAGGGAGGGTTTCAAGAAGACCGATATCCTGCCGGAGATCATGATCCCGCTGGTCGGGAATGAGAATGAAATCAGGATCATGAGAGAAGTGATTACAAAGGTCATGGCCGAGGTGGAGAAGGAAACATCAATTGAATTTTCGTACCCGATAGGGACGATGATCGAACTTCCCCGGGCCTGCATGGCTGCCGATCAGATTGCCGGGCATGCCGATTTCTTCTCCTTTGGCACCAACGATCTTACCCAGACCACATTTGGTTTCAGTCGGGATGATGCCGAAGGCAAATTCCTTCCGCATTACCTCGATAACAATATTTTGGCCCGGAATCCGTTTATGGAGATTGACCGGGAGGGGGTCGGCGGGTTGGTGCAGATTGCCGTAGAGAAAGGCCGGGCGCTTAAACCCGATCTTAAACTGGGTATCTGTGGAGAACATGGCGGCAATCCTGCTTCGGTCAACTTTTTTCAGGATGCCGGACTTGATTATGTGAGCTGTTCTCCTTTCCGTGTTCCTGTGGCACGCCTGGCCGCGGCCCAGGCGGCTTTGAGCAACAAAGACCAATAGAAGTAGGACAAAATAAAAACTGGAGCAAGGGTATCGTTGCTTAATTTTACGGCGATACCCTGTTTTTTTATAATTATTTAGTAATAACTTTTTTTCGAGAATACAATATAATACTTAAGCAGAAAGACAATTCACGGTTTCATGTAAATAAATAAATACAGATAAATAAACTATGATATACGCAGCTATGCTTGATTTTATAAACCATCTTACTCACATAGGAGATGATTCAATTGTGATTAGGCGGATTACTGTCGTTATGATAAATTATGTAAATAAAGAACCAGCCGCACCAAGTTTCAATAAATAGTAATTTAGGAGGAGGATTATGAAATGGAGTTAAAAATAATAAATCAAGAATTTTCTATATGCAAAGTGGAAGATTTATCACAAATAGATTATTCAGACAGATTTTGTTTTGTAAGCAAGACAGATGAGGAGTTATCTTTGGTATGCAACACAAATTTGGTACCCAAAAATGCAATTGAATGTGATAATGGATGGAAAGCTTTTAGAATACAAGGGATGCTGGATTTCTCTCTTATGGGTATTTTATCAAGAATATCAACGTTGTTGGCAGAGAATAAAATCGCCATATTTGCCGTGTCAACATATAATACAGATTACATTTTAACTAAAGAGAAAAACTTTGATAAATCAATTAAAATCCTTGAACGCAATGGGTATGTAATAAAGCTATAAATTCCAAATTGTAGGGTTGAGCCAGGAGGGCACCATTTGGCGCCCCTTTTATCATGAAAAAGCGATATGATCAAAAATTATTTTTTCCCGGAGCCGAAGATACTTTGCCATATACCGACGAAGAAACCCTTGATTGAACTGCCGATATAGGCAAAGAAACCCTGACGTTCTATATCCTTGCCGGCAACGAGTTTTTTCTCCAGCAAGAGATCCTGATTATAGAAAATCTTCAGGCGGCCTATTTCGTCTCCCTTTTTAAGGGGTGCTTTTATTTTATTCTGTTCCACGATCAGTTCTTCTTTGATAAAACGATCCTGTCCTCTGGGGATTACGATATCGATATCCTCTGTGGGCACCAGAGGCACGGTCCTTTCTTTTCCACGGGCTACTTTTACCGATTCCACCGTTTCTCCGGCCGCCGCTTTTTTGATCAGCTCATAACGGTTAAAGCCGTGCTGCAGGAGAACCTCGCTGTCCGATCCGCGCGAGGCGGCGCTGGGAGATTTCATCACCACGGAAATCAGACGGAAGCCATTTCGTTTTGCAGATGCGACCAGGCACCAACCGGCTTCATCAAGAAAACCGGTCTTGATGCCATCGGTTCCTTCGTATTTTCCCAGGAGTGGATTGCGGTTGTACTGCTTTATGTCGTTAAAGGTCCATTCTTTCTCCGCCTGATATTTGGTTATCTCCGGCTGGGTGCGGATAAAATAGCTGGAAAGACGTGCCACATCCATGGCGCTCATGTACTGTCCGGGATCATGGAGGCCGTGAGAGTTTACATAAGATGTGTTTTTCAGCCCCAGTTCCGCGGCGCGACGGTTCATGTTCTGCACGAACATCTGCTCGGAGCCATAGATATGTTCGGCGATGGCCACACAAGCATCGTTGGCCGAGATGATGGCGATGCCCTTGACCAGATCCCTCACGGAAACCTCCTGATTATGCTCCAGAAACATCCGCGAGCCGATATTCATCTTGTAAGCATTCAGGCTTACCTTGACCTGATCATCCCAATGTATCAGCTCCTGATCGATGGCCTCGCCAACCAGCAGCAGAGTCATTATCTTGGTCAGGCTGGCCGGGTGCAGAGGTGTTTCCGCATTCTTCTCGTAGAGAACCTGGCTATTGTGTGCTTCCATCAAGACGGCCCCCTCCGAGGCGAGCGGCAGATCAACGTCAAGTTTCATGGGTACCTCCGCCCGGGTGGAGACAGGGATAGCTATGATTAATGCCATGATCACCATGATCAGAAGTATTACCTTTGGTTTTACATGTCCGAGTTTCATTTTTAACCGACCTCCATGAATTATTATGCCAATAAAACCGATGGCATATTAATTGCAGTATTTACCCTAAACATCAATAATGATATTATAAGCATACAACAATTTCAATGGTGTCATATAATATAATTAAAGGAGAGAGGTCATACATGTATATACTGGCCCTGAACGGAAGTCCACACCGCCACGGTAACACCGCCTATCTTCTGGAGGCCGTTCTGCATGAAGCGGAGAAGAGCGGTTGTGAGACGCAACTTATTTATATACAGGAGATTATCAAAGAGCAGAAATTCCCGTACTGCCGGGCCTGTTCTTCTCCCTGCGAGGGGAAATGTTACCGCGATTCCGCACTGGCACAGGCCTATGCCCAACTCAGAAAAGCCGATGCCTTGATTCTGGGAAGCCCCGTTTACTTTGGCACGGTCTCTTCCCAGTTAAAGTGTTTCTGGGATAAATCTCGCCAACTACGTACTGAAAAAGCACTTCTTAACACGGTCGGCGGGGCGATTTCATCCGGGGGAGCCCGTTTTGGCGGGCAGGAGACCACTCTAAAGGCATTGTTTGACATGATGCTTATTCAGGGAATGATCATCGTCGGCGATGGCCACGTCGATCATGATGCCGGTCACCACGGGGTCTGTTCCCAGCAGCCGTCATCCAAAGACGGCGCTGCCCTGGAGAGAGCTCTGGTTCTGGCGCGGCGCATTGTCCAGGTGGCCGAGGCGACGGCTTCTTTGCGCTAAAAAGAAAGTTTATCCCCAAATAAATATGAGAATTCCCTCTATTTTGTCAAAAATATTTAAAATTTGCAGGAATATTCTACAGTTGCATAGAATAGTTAAATTATTGTTAATTATTTAAACAGAAGGAGTGATATTAGTGTCCCATCACCTGCCAACTGATGAAGCTCTGGTTCCTCCGTGTCAGGCGGCCTGCCCTATCCATCAAGGCATCCGCGAATATATTTATTCGATTGCAACTGGTAATTTCGATGAAGCCCTGGATAAGATCAGGGAAACAAACCCTCTGCCTGCAATCTGTGGAACGATCTGCGCTCATCACTGCGAAGAAGAATGTCGTCGTAATGATGTAGATAAACCTCTTTCCATACGGGGGTTAAAAAGGTTTGCCGTCGAGAACGGGAACGCATCGACGGAGAAGATGCCCAAGGCTGATCCCGAGAAGAAAGTAGCTGTAATCGGCGGCGGCCCGAGTGGCTTGGTTGCGGCATGGGATCTGGCCATGCAGGGTTGTGCGGTTACGGTCTTTGATCGGGAAGAGGCCATGGGGGGAGCCGTCCGGCATTATATACCACTGTACAGGCTTCCGGACGGGGAGATCGATCGTGATACCAAAGTTTTCCGTGATGCGGGGATCGAATTTAAAAATGGTGTTGAGCTGGGTAAAGATATATCCATCGCGGGGTTGAAGAGCCAGGGATACAAGGCGGTATTACTCGCTCTCGGCTTACCGGTGAGCCGCACCGTTCCCATCCCCGGGATTGAACATCGGAAAGTCCTGAAGGCACTGCCCCTGTTGAAAGCGGTCAAACGGGACGGCTTCCGTTTTGAAGGCAGTCCCACCGTGATCGTCGTTGGCGGCGGCAACGTGGCTATGGATGTGGCCCGTTCTTCGGTGCGTTGCGGTGCCGGAAAGGTAAAGGTCGTCTGTCTGGAATCCGAGAAAGAGATGCCGGCTTTTGAGTGGGAGATCGAGGAGGCCAAGGAAGAAGGGGTAGAGTTCATCTGCTCCAATGGGCCCGTATCCGTACTGGAAGACGGCGATAATATAAAGGGCCTTAAAATAAAAGAATGCATAAGAGTTTTCGACGAGCAGGGACGTTTTAATCCGGTCTTCAATGACGATTGTACTGCCGACGTCCAGGGTGATATAATCATCTTTTCGATAGGGCAGGGTGCGGATCTCGGCGCCCTCAAAGACGAAGTCGAGCTCAATGATAGAGGAAACATTGTTTTCAACCGCAATAATTTTGCCACTTCCACGGAGGGAGTGTTTACCTGCGGAGAGGTGGCCACGGGTCCGGGAACAGCAGTGCAATCGATGGCTTCGGGTCGNNGAGGAGGTAAAGAGAAGCGAACGTCAGGAGATGGTCCTGATCGACCCGGTCGTCAGAGTTACCAACTTTGAACATATTGAAAACTGTTTCAACCGCCGGCAGGCCCTAACGGAAGCAAAGCGGTGTCTGGGATGCCTGGCCGGGGCCAGCCGTATAGAGGAACTATGTGTAAATTGCCTGACCTGTTTAAGGGTTTGTCCTTACGGTGTTCCGGTAATTGACGATGAAGGGGTTATCAACATCCGCAAGGAGCAATGCCAGGCCTGCGGCCTCTGCATGGGTATCTGCCCGGCAATGGCGATAGAGTTTCGTTCCGATTATATCGAACAGGCCGCCTCACGGGTTGAATCTGCCGCCCAGGGGAAAGATGGCAAGGGGGCAGTGGTCGTCTTCAGCTGTGCTTACGGTGCTTATGCACAGCCTGAATTCACGCAAAAATATATTTTGGACAGAGATACCGATTTGGGGGTAGTGCGTTTCCCCTGTGTGTCGAAAATTGACAGTCTGCACATCCTGAAAGCTTTTGAAGCGGGTGCGGAGAGAGTGGTCGTGGTTGGATGCGAGGATGAGGAGAATGGAGATTGTCCCTTCCACGATACCATCTTCTGGGGTGAACGCCGTGTGCAGAGAGCCCGGAAGGTGTTGGAGGAGGTTGGCATTGCACCGGAGAGAGTGATATTTACCACCCTCCCTCAAGCAGAGATTGAGGATTTTGAACGGGCCGTGAAAGAGGCGATTGAAAAAACCGAGGAAGCTTCCGCGGCTGCGGCTCAGGAATAATCCCATCAAGAAAAATCAATTTAATTTAATAATACCCGGGATGGGATATTCCGGGTATTATTTTTGTTCATAATTAATAAATATTAACAAAAAGTATCAACATCCGCTTAATATTTTAATACCATTATTATATATGAAAAGATCAAAAAAAAGAAGGATATGGTAAGGAAATAGAGAATATAATAGATAAAATTTAAATAAAAAGGGCCTTGAGATATGTTTATCAAGAGTATTTTACGGCGAACGAAAGATGTTATTGGAGAGGAGGGGGGTACGGCATAAAAATGTGATGCCGTAAAGCATGGTACTTTAACACCTCGCCTCCAGGGAGTGAGGTTTTTTTTATGCAGTAATCACAAGTCCCATGATTTGAAGAAGGTTAAGAAGGGTGATTGTTTTGACGGAAGGGTTTAGCGGAGATCTGGTGGAAGAGATCAAATCTCGTTGCGATCTGGTGGAGATAATAAGCGAGCAGATACGTTTGGAAAAAAGAGGGGGTAATTATGTGGGATTATGCCCTTTCCACCAGGAGAAAACGCCTTCTTTCTCTGTGTCCCCGGATAAACAGCTTTATTACTGCTTCGGTTGCGGCGCTTCAGGGGATATATTCAGTTTTGTCATGCAGACGGAAAACATATCTTTTGCCGAAACGATACCGCTCCTGGCCCGGAGGGCAGGGGTAGTTTTACCCGATAAAACCGGAAAGATTTCGCGCCGTGTGGACAGTCAGAGGGCGATGCATTATTCCTTGAACAAGCTGGCGATGAATTTTTATCAATATGTTTTATGGGAGAAGCCCGCGGGCAGGAAGGCCTTGCAATATCTTGAAGACAGAGGAATTGAAAAGTCATCTCTGGAATCATTTATGATCGGTTTTGCTCTCCCGAGTTGGGATGCTCTGGTTAAAGAGGCGATCAGGAAAGGCTACGCGCCCCAAGATCTGGTACAGGCAGGTCTGGCCGTCGCCAAAAAACCTTCGGGATTTTATGATCGGTTTAGAAATAGAATTATCTTTCCTATTTTTGATCATCGCAAACGGGTGATCGGGTTTGGTGGGCGGAGCCTTGAAGAAGATGCAAGAAGTCCCAAGTATCTCAATTCTCCGGCCACGAAGCTTTTTGATAAGCGCCGGGTTTTATACGGAATCGAGAGGGCGATGAAAGAGATCCGCGGGGAAAAGAGGGCCGTGGTGGTGGAAGGTTACACAGATGTGATCCTGACCCACCAGGAGGGGATCACCAACACGGTTGCCTCTTTGGGTACTGCACTTACGCCGATGCAGGCTCATCTGCTGAGGGCTCAGGCTCGCGAGGTTGTAATCGCCTATGATGCGGATTCAGCCGGGGAGGCGGCAACCGAGAGGGGCCTTGATATACTGAGAGGATCCGGCTGCACGGTGAAGGTGGTCTCACTTCCCGAAGGGGCCGATCCGGATAGCTTTATCCGCAGTAACGGCCGGGACGCTTTCAAGAAGCTGATCGATGAAGCACGGCCCTTGACGGCTTATCGATTACATAATATAAAGAAAAAATATGACCTCACCCGGACCGGGGATAAGTTAAGCTTTATTCAAGAGGCCATGCCGGTACTGTCTTCGATCAATAATCGGCTGGAAAAGGAGGAATATCTAAAAGAGGTCGCCGAGGAATTGGATATTTCCGAGGGAGCTCTGAGAGCTGAAATCAAGAAATTTACTCAAAAGCAGCGAAAAATAGAGAAGAAAGGTAATAATCTGGGAAAAATTGAACAAACTATGTATATTCGGCCAAATGAAATTGAACCAGCCGAAAAAGTAATTTTAAGTCTTTTATTTGTACATGAAGGAGTTTTTAACCGGGTCGTAGAAAGAAAGAAAGGTACTTATTTTAGCGAGAATATGGAAAAAATATTGGCGGCCTGCCATAAAATTTATGAAGAAGATGCAGAGTTAAAAATTGATAAATTACGAGGTTACCTTTCCGATGAATCTTTATATGAGTTGATGACGGCCATAGATTTTAACAATCCTTGGGATGGGTTTTCAGATGAGGAAATTATTGGGGTAATTGATGATTGCATACACAAGCTCAAGATTAAAAAATTGTCTAAAGATCGTATGCTTATCGAGAAAAAGATCAAAATGATGGAGCAGGCAGGCGAGCAGGATGAGCCTATCCGGCTGCTGTTGGCCGAATGGGAAAGTATAAAACAGGCTGAACAGGAGCTTTATGGCGAGGGTAAAAGGGAGGGTTAGCAATGGCCAAGAATGTGGGAAAAACCGTATCGCTTGAAGGGGCCCAGAAGGAATTGATCGAGCGGGGGAAGAAGAACGGGACGGTTTCATATAAGGAGATCATGGAAACCCTCCAGCTTTTTGATCTGTCTGTTGAAGCGATAGACGATTTTTTTGACAAATTTACACAGTTGGGAATCGAAATAATTGACGATAATTCCGAGCTGGATCTGGCTGTTGATGATAAAGATAAGATAATCGACAAAGAAGATGATGATGAAGATGATGATGAAAAATCGAGTACACCGGAAGGGGTAGTGGTTGGAATCCAGGACAATGTAAGTGTTAATGATCCTGTCCGTATGTATCTGAAAGAGATAGGCAAGATACCTCTGCTTTCTGCTGAAGAAGAGGTGGAACTGGCCAAGAGGATCGAACATAAGGATGAGGAAGCAAAGAGGAAATTGGCAGAGGCCAACTTGAGGCTCGTAGTCAGCATTGCCAAAAAATACGTGGGGCGGGGTATGCTCTTTCTTGATCTGATCCAGGAGGGCAATCTGGGGCTCATCAAAGCGGTGGAGAAATTCGATTACAGCAAAGGTTATAAGTTCAGCACCTATGCAACCTGGTGGATCCGCCAGGCCATAACCAGAGCCATTGCCGACCAGGCCCGGACAATCAGGATACCTGTACATATGGTTGAAACCATCAACAAGCTCATCAGAGCATCCCGTCAACTGGTTCAGGAACTCGGCCGGGAGCCGGCTCCCGAAGAGATTGCCGAAGTTATGGATATCAGTGAAGAACGCGTACGCGAGATATTGAAGATCGCTCAAGAACCGGTTTCTCTGGAAACACCGATTGGGGAGGAGGACGACAGTCACCTGGGAGATTTTATTGAGGATCAAGAGGCTCGTGCTCCGGCCGAAGCGGCGGCTTTTGAACTTCTGAAGGAGCAGCTGGAGGATGTTCTGGAGACGTTGACTCCCCGTGAGGAGAAAGTACTGCGGCTGCGTTTTGGTTTGGATGATGGGCGTTCACGTACCCTGGAAGAGGTGGGGCACTACTTCGGGGTAACCCGCGAACGTATCCGGCAGATCGAAGCCAAGGCGTTGAGAAAGCTTCGGCATCCCATGCGCAGTAAGCGTTTGAAGGATTATCTCGAATAGACTTTGGTCTATTTTTACCTGCGAAAAAACTTATTTCGTGATTGCCAATCCAAGTGCTTGACCTTATTTCCTCGATTAAGTATAATATTACTTGCGTGTGGAGGCATTCCTCAGTAGCTCAACGGTAGAGCAACCGGCTGTTAACCGGTAGGCTGCAGGTTCGAATCCTGCCTGGGGAGCCATTGTGGGCCCATAGCTCAGCTGGAAGAGCAGCCGGCTCATAACCGGTCGGTCCCAGGTTCGAGCCCTGGTGGGCCCACCATTTTATTTAATTTGTCCGGCCCCTTGGTCTAATCGGTTAGGACACCAGCCTTTCAAGCTGGCAGCAGGGGTTCAAATCCCCTAGGGGTCACCATTTTTGGGCGATTAGCTCAGCGGGGGAGCACCTGCCTTACAAGCAGGGGGTCGTAGGTTCAAATCCTACATCGCCCACCACGCCTTAAACGTAATAGCGGCAGAGGCTTAAACCCCTGCCGCTATTACGTGTTTATTAGTCATTTATATAAAAAATCCCGGGAATATCCCGGGATTTTTTAAATTAAAGCAAACATCAGGTGTTAAAAAAAGGGTTCCCCGGTAATAGATTGAATATTTAAAATATATAATAAAGAAGAAAGGAGAGGATCTATCATGGCCGAAATCACGCTGGAAAAAGTAAAAGGCCTTCTGGCGCGGGAAGAGAAACGTTATGTCAAGGAACGGCCGAAATCAAAGGCGCTTTTTAAGAAGGCGCAGCGTTATTATGTCGCCGGTGTGCCGATGAGCTGGATGCGGATCTGGCCGGGTGGATTTCCGGTCTTCGTCCGCGAAGCAAAAGGGGCGTACCTTGTCGATGTTGACGGGCACAGCTACCTTGATCTTTGCCTGGGGGATACAGGGGCACTACTGGGTCATGCACCCTCGGCTCTAACCGGCCCGCTCATGGAGCAGTTGGATAAAGGGATTACCACGATGCTTCCCACTGAAGATTGTATCGAGGTCGGCAAAGAACTGTCCCGCCGTTTCGGGCTGCCTTTCTGGCAGGTACTGATGACCGCTTCGGATGCCAACCGGATGGCGCTGAAGGTTGCCCGTGAGTTTACCGGCCGCAAGCTGACGTTGGCCTTCAACGCCTCTTATCACGGGAGCGTCGATGAGACGCTGGTCGTCGATTTTTTTGGTAACTTGATGAACATTCCCGGGCTGATGGGGCCGCTGGTTGAAGACCCCTCCGGAATGACGCGCATTGTCGAGTTCAACGATATTGAAGCAGTTGAAAAAGCGCTCTCCCCTCGTGATGTGGCCTGCGTAATTACCGAGCCGGTAATGACCAACGTCGGGATCATCCACCCCGAGCCGGGTTTTCATGAGGCCCTGCGCAGCCTTACGCGAAAGTACGGCACCCTGCTTCTGATCGACGAGACCCATTCGATCTGCGGCGGACCGGCGGGGATGACCGGTGAGCTGAAACTTGAACCCGATATCTTCGTGCTGGGCAAATTGATTGCCGGCGGCTATCCGGCGGCGGTGCTCGGCTTTTCGCAGGAGATCGGGGAGATGGTCGGGCAGCGAGTCCCCTGGCACAACTTTTTTGGCTTTGGGGGCACCCTTTCCGGTAACGCCCCTGCGGTAGCGGCAATCAAGGCTACCCTGAAACATCTTCTCACCGAGAAATCGTTTGCACACATGATTCCGCTGGCCCGAAAAATGGAGGAGGGTGTCGCCGCGATCATTGAGCGGCACCATCTGCCCTGGTATGTCAGTCGTATCGGCTGCCGTGTGGAATTCCGATTTCTGCCCGAACCGCCCCGCCGGGGGATCGAGACGCTTCTGGATGTCGACTACAATGAGGTCGATCTGCTCAGCGAAGGCCTCACCGGGCCGCTGGAGGCACTGATCCACGTTTACTGCACCAACCGCGGCATCCTGCTTTCACCGGTGCACGATATGGCTCTGGTCTCCCCGGTGACTACGGAAGAAGATATTACCCGCTATGTACGGGTCATCGGGGAATGTGTGCAGGAATTGTTGGCTTGAACCTGCGATAGTCGTGCAAGGCAGGACCTCTTTCCCCAAAGAGGTCCTGCCTTTTTATTTATCTATTTGGGATAGCGCCGTTTTCAACAAGTTGATTCCAAAAATAAAAGTTATTTTGTCTTATAAAATATGCTCATATAAAATGACATTTATATATCAATTGTTTTAAACTTTAAACATTATAAAATGTTTTGTGTAGTACTTTGACATTTTTCTTAATTAAAATATATAATTATGGATAATCAAACAAAATGACAAACAGGGAGATGAACTTTTCGTTCAGACAAAAAACATGAAGGAACAGTTTAAAAATTTTTTAGAGATCAAATTTAAAACGATTCCCCCCACCAGGTTGGCGATGGAATATCGTGAAGAGATGCTTATAAAATTGATGGATTTTGCTCAAGACTTGAAAATCAAGGGCATGAATGACGAGAAATTGATATATAATCTGGCCCTGGCCCAACTTGGAGATGTGGAGAAAGAATTACAGGATTTTGAAGAAAAACGCAATGCCTCGCGGAAGCGAAGAAGTTTGAAACTGGCAGCCGGTATTTCTGTGGCATCGATAATAATCGTAACCTTGATTGTATTTTTTGCAGTAAGTTTTTCGTTTGAAGACATCTTTGCCAAATCCTGGCTGATCTTACTTGCAGGATTTTCTGTGGCGCTATTTGTGGCCCTGTTGTTTTTTTCGATTATTTTGTCCGGCAAGATAAAGAAACTGCTGATACGTTTAACCGTGGCTGTTCCAATTACCTTGTTTATCACCTTGATAGCCTTGTTCGGATATGTGGTGATTGACCCAAGTTTGAAGTGGTATATATGTTTTGTAATCCTGCCTATTCCCCTTTTACTGGGTGATACAATTGTATCTTTCATCATCAATAATAAATTAAAATGGGTAAAACTTCTAGCATTGGTTGTCCTGTTCTTTACGCTTTTATATGTTTCTCTGTGTCTTCTTGATTTAACGCCATGGCATCCATCATGGTTGCTGATACTTGTTGGAGTATTGGTTGATATAATTATTGCTTTTATAGTCATCAGGGTCAAAAGCGGCAAGTATTCAACCCACAAGGATGACCATCTTGTGGATGAAAAATATTATTCGGAATGGAAAGAGTAGACCGACATCATGGGAAAGATAATCAAAGCCGAGTTATGGGATAAGATGCAGTATATGTTTAGAAACTACTATGACCGGATGGTACATGGTGCTTTCTATTATGACAAACTTGTAGATACCGATGTTTTAGGCAATATTTTGATCGGATTTATGGAGTTGAATCCGGTGCTGCGTTCCAGGTTCGTTCCTCACCCTGTATCACCATACTGGGAAACAGCTTCGTATACCTTAAATGATATTTTAACGGTTAAAAACGTGGAACCGGCTCATCTGGAAGAATCTATCGATGATTTTATTACCGGAGTAATTCCGGTTGATTCCAATGTGCAGATAAAAGTAGCTGTTTTTAACGCAAAGGGAAGATCTGCTCTCGCTATCCTGGTCAATCACATGTGTTTTGATGGGGGAGATTTTAAATATTTTCTTTACACCCTGGTAGAGAACTATAATAATATAAAAAACGGATTGAAAGAAATTATTATAAAACGGGGAAGTCGTTCTTATGACGCGGTATATTCAAAATTTGACGAGCGAGAGAAGAAAATTGCCAATAAATTATATAAAAATATCAGCACGGTAAAGGATAAACATTATTTCCCGTTTACTGCCGACTCGGAAGCGGATATAAATCGTATTGTCCGCAGGAAAATTGATAAAGAATTATTTAAAACATTCAGAGCCACGGGCAAAAGGATGAATGTAACCGTTAATGACTTGATTCTCACCGTATACATGAGATCTTTATATGAAATCGGCAATTTTGACGATCATGCCGGTTTAACGATCCCCTGCATGGTTGATCTGAGGCGGCATATCGCCGGGGGAGATTCTGTTGGTGGATTAACCAACCATACCGGTTTTATGCAATGCAGTCTGAAAAGAAAAGGGGCAACCATAAACGACACCTTGCTGCAAGTACTTAAATCGACCAGAAAGAACAAAAGAGACAAGTACCTGGGGTTATACAGCCTGCCGTTACTTAAATTGGCTTATACGATATTCCCCTACACCGTTTCCGAGTTTACGATCATGAAAGGTTACATTAATCCGTTAATCGGCATGAGCAATATAGGCTTGCTGGACCATCGCAAATTGGATTTTGTTGATTCAAACATTGTAGATGGATTTATTACCGGCGCCGTAAAATATAAACCGTACATGCAGCTTGCCCTAACCACTTTGCACGGTGAGGTTTCGATGACCATAGCCATGCGTTGTAACGAAGAAGATGTCAGGATAATTGAAAATTTCTTCGATCTGATGATCAAAAACATAGAAGAGTTTAACGAGTTGAATAAATAAACACTCCACTAATATAAATAATGTCAGGGGGACAGGTCCCTTGGCTTGGATTAACACATGATCCCTTTCGCCAATTACAACCTCATTCAATGGCATCTTTAACACCGTGGTCATCAGCTATAGAAGGAAGTATGATATCCGCCGTTGAAGATAATCTAAAGATGTTTGGATTTGCAAAAAGGCAGCCGTTATTGAAATGCGAAGTTAATAACCCTGTACTCCAGGTTTGGGGGCCTCTATAGCGGGGATAGCAGATGGAATAAACGGGCAAGCAACTTGATCATGTGGGAAGATTCAAAATATGAGGTGCACGATGAGCGAAAAGAACTATGTCGTTATCTCTCACGCCAAGCCAATGAATTATCGTCAGGATTATGTATCGCTGCCCAAAAATTATGGGACGCCGCAGTACTACCAACGAGAAGATGTCAGAAGTATCATTGAAATCGTTGAACAGAACCTTACCCGGCTGGATGAAAAAACTGGTTTTACCAGAAAGCTTGAAGATAAGAAAGTGGTGATCAAGCCCAACCTGGTCTGTGTCTTTTCCGAAGCCGGTTTTAAAGAACGCGACTACCCTGAAAGCACTGACCCCCGCGTCATGGATGCGGTGATTATCTTTATCAAGAAATATACCCCCCATATCGTGATCGTCGAATCATCGGGACGGGGAATGCCTACCCGCGGTTCTTTTCATGTTTCCGGCCTTAACCGCGTGGCCCGCTATCACAATCTGGAGATACAGGCTCTCGAGGAGCAACCGACGGATCGCTATATCTTGCCGAAGGCCAAGGTGATGAAGGAAATTATTGTTCCCGAAATATTTAGCGAAGTGGCTGCCGGAAAGGCTTTCTATATCTCCGTTCCCAAGATGAAAACCAACCTCTATACCGGCGTTACGCTCGGTTTCAAAAATGCCATGGGGACGATTACTTATAACCTTCGCCAGCGCAATCATAACTACTGTATCGAACAGAAACTTGTGGATATGCTTTACCTGTTCAAACCCGACCTGACCGTTATCGACGGTATTATCGGCGGAGAGGGTAACTGCCCTGCTCCCGTGGAACCGGTGGACAGCCACGTGATCGTTAGCGGCACCAACAGTGTGGAGACCGATCGGGTGGCCACGCGGATGATGGGATTTGAACCCCGGGAGATTAACCTGATGCGTATTGCCGATGAGATGGGTTTCGATGACCCTGATGTAGAGGTTATCGGCACGGAAAAAGTGATTCCCTTCCGCGCCGCCGATCCGTCGCTGATGGGGGAATGGATGGCCGAGATGTTCCCCAACGTTAAATTTCTTATCGGCCATATGCTCAACAACGCCCCGGAGGTAAAAGGGATGGAAGCCGATAACGAGCTGATGCGTTCCATGGAGATGACCTGCCGGGGCGGGTGCCTGGCCACCACCCGATACGCCTTCGACATGCTCTATTATGAGAACAGAAGAAGGAACTTCAAACTGAATGTGATTATCGGTGATGGTGTAAAAAGAGACGGTAAAATTTTTTATTATGATCGTGACGGCAGACCCTATTCTGTGGCGGAGATTGCAAAACTTTCCGGTAAAAAGCTGGCTATTGGAAGCTGTACCAAACATCTCTCCGGTGTAGTTAATCGGCACGTGGACGGCTGCATGCCCATGCCGAACTCACCCCATATGGCTGTGCACTGGATGAGCGGCACCTTTTGTACGGTTATGTCACCCAAAAACAGATATATTTTGCCTTTACTTACCTCTACCTTGAGAACATGCCTGTCGCGAATTGGACAGTACCGTCAAGGCCGGCGCCTGGACTGTGCCATCCAATTTGACGACAGTATCGTCGAGCCTCGGCGGCTGAGCGTACAGGAGAAGCAGCAGGATTACATCCCCTGGCCGATGCCGGCTTTATCGGGGCATGAACGAAGGAAGCTGATCGCAGGTGAAATCCGTTCCATGCTGGCAACTTTTCGGGGTTAAAAATTATAAAGTACTGGAGAGAAGGAGCAATATTATGAGCAATGATTGGGTAAGAGATAATCCTCTATTTCGTGATGAACGGCAGAAAAGCTGGCTGCGTACACTGATCATGCGCTACTATGCGCCCAATGAAAAAGCGGTTATGGAAATGATATTGAAGATGAGCCAAAAGCTTCCCCGCAATAAAATTGGAGAGTTTTTCTCCCGGGTTTCCGCTTTCATCATCAGCAGGCTACTGACATTCGGTGTGGTTGTGACCCGTGAAGAGCTCTTTGAGTTTATCGATTCCCTGCCCGATGATTTTAAAATTACCCTGGGCAATTGCCCCTGCAAGGAACTGACCCAGACGGAGGAAGATCCCGATGGAACTCTGAAAGGGGAGACCTGTTTTAGCTGTACCTCCCCTCTTGAGACTGACGTGCAAATCGGCCATGCCTCCAAATTCTATGCGGAGAAGGTCCACTCTTTCCGCTATATCACCAAAGAGGAACTTATAGAACATGAGCAGAAGTTGCTTGATATCGGACTGGTCCCCAGCGTTTATCTGGTATGTCGCGGTGAATCGGCAATTTGCAACTGCTCTCCCGTAAGCTGCATCCCTTTTATCGCCAATCGCGAAGTTGGAGGGTACCGGTTGAAGAACATCCGGCAGGGGAGATATGTGGCCAAGCGCCGTGAGGGTCTGTGCAAGGGATGTGGTGAATGTCTTAACCTGGCCGTCTGCCCCTTTGAGGCCCGGCAAATATATAAAAACGGGGACGATTCATACAGCGATATCAAATCGGTCGAGCGCTGCTACGGTTGCGGAAAATGTGCGGAACACTGCCAACAGCAGGCTATTGAGATGGTGCTTCGTTGATCTGCAAGTCAGTCCGGCCTGTGGAGGGGCACCCGAAAGGGCGGCCCCCGCATATAGGAGGAGTAACAATGCAGGACAATTTCCTGCATCAATGACCATGCATGGGGGATAAAAAAGCGGTGAGCATTTTAGCCCACCGCTCTTTTGTGCCTGGAACACATACTTTATACCAGAATACTTCCCTGATTGTCTTTCAAGACATCGCGTATGATCTCCAGTGCTTTATCAAGGTGTTCTTTTGTGATCACAAGAGGCGGCATCATCCGGAAGACATTGCTGTATCGGCCGCAGGGCAGGAAGAGCACCCCGCTGTCTCTCAAGGCCCACAGTAATTGCAGTATTTCTCCGTAATCGAGAGGTTCTTTGGTATCTCTGTTCCTGACCAGCTCGATGGCGATCATCATCCCTTTGCCGCGGACATCGCCGATAATTTCAACTTCATTCATCATCTCCTTGAGCACCGCCAGGGTATAATTGCCCAGCTGTTCAGCTCTGCTTACAATACCGTCCTGCAGAAGATCCAGGTTGGTGCAGGCGACGGCACAGGAGGTGGCATTTCCGGCTGCCGTAAGTATATGGCTCATGGGCCCGAGATTTTCAGCAATCTCTTTCTTCATGATGACGGCGCTAAAAGGCAGGTCACCTCCCAGGGCTTTGCCGAGGGTGATAAAATCGGGGGTGATGCCGTAATGGTCTATGGCAAACATTTTTCCTGTTCTGCCCATGCCGGCCTGAACTTCATCGTCAATATAGAGAATCCCTGCTTTCTCACAAATGTTTTTAAGGGCATTTATAAAGCCTTCTGGCGGCGGCACATACCCGCCTTCACCCTGGATGGGTTCTACAATCATGGCGGCGACGGATTCGATATCGATGCCGGTGGAGGGACTTAACATCAGGTGTTCCACATATTTGGCACATTCCAGATCACACCGGGGGTGTTCCATCTTCCAGGGGCACCGATAACAGTAGGCATACGGCCCTACGTGGTAGACAAAGGGGTTCAAGGGTCTGTAATTGGCGCGGAACTGCTGGGAAGTGGTGTATCCCAAGGTACTGCCCATCACACCGTGGTAAGCTCCATGGAAGGCAATGATGTGAGATTTTCCGGTTGCTCCCCGGGCAAATTTGGTGGCGATTTCCACGGCAGAGCTTCCACTAAGACCGTAGGTCATCCTGGCATTGCCTCTCAGTTCACCGGGGGCGATCTCCTGAAGTTTCTTCCCCAGTCTGGCACGGTGGGAAGTGGTGGCATCCGGATTATGCATCAGCAGGCCGCATTCCTGTCTGATGGTCTCCACCACTTTGGGGTGACAATGACCGACATTGTTTACCGCTATGCCGGCGGTAAGATCAATAAAATAATTGCCATCGGGATCTTTAATAGTGGCCCCTTTTGATTCCTCCCAGACCATGGAGAGGACGGTCGGTGTAACTCTGGTCGGTGTTTCATTCTCCATCTCGGTTGCCAGTATCTCCCTGCTCTTAGGCCCGGGGATTTCGCTGATAATTTTGGGAGCCTCCTTAAAAGATAATTTGTTGAGTTCATGTTCCATGCCCGGATCCAAATCAAGTTTGGTAGCCATGGTAAACCCTCCCTTGCATTTGTTTGAAAATTCCAAACATTATTATTGATTATATTCGACGATCGATAAAATACTTCCTGCTATAGCTGATAATCATACTATTTAATTAATACTCTTACGGGGGACTTTGAAGAACCTGATTATTAATAAAAATGTCAAGTACAGATCAAATTTAAGGGTAATAGCGGCGGCGGGAGAGAAAAGTTGTTTATAAAGCCTTTTCTCTTCTAATAAATCGTATGCGGGAAGAGAACTTCGTGATATTAAAGCAGATCTATATCTTGATTGATGATAAGAATTTAATAATATCTGTGGTTGAGGGAGGACATCCGGGAAGGCTATGTTTTAGACCTTTGGTGCAATTGCCGATACCATACCCGGCTTCCTCTATCCCTTTGAATCCCTGGCCGATGCACACTTTTAAGGTAAGGCGGTCAATCATTCTTGCTTCTTCGAGGCGCCGGAGAGCATGAATAAGATGGCCATAACAGGGAGAACAGGCCTCTTTTTCTTCGATCCATCCGGCCAGATAACGGGCTTTGCCCCGCGGCTTTACTTTTACCCGCGGTTTCCGATCCGCATTCAACTCCGTTACAGGCGTCCGATGATTAAAAAGATGGCCAACACCAAGCTCTTTAGCTATCCGGATGTAGGGAACATCATCAACACGGTAACCGAGCAGGCTTGCGGCGTAGGAATCGATGAGCACCGGGTCAAAACCGCCGATAATCCGTCCCATTTCCACCGGGTTTCCCCCTTCCTCGTGGGTCAGATCTCCCCTGATACCATCCACGATGATGAGTGAATTTCTCAATGCTCTGTTCAGGTAAGCGATCGGATTATGAAGGCCCAATCTATGAAATTCTCTTTTCTCGCTATCAGGGATGCAGCCTTTCAGGTTTTTCAGGGCACACGTCAACCTGGTCTGGCAGTGCGCCTTCAAGACGGGGACATTGATCAAATAATCGACCGCGAGCGCTGTTTTACAGAGACCGAGAGTTAGTTCGCCGTTGCATTTGATTTCCCGGACGGGATCTTTTTTGAGATCAACCAGAGGGATGCCGTATTGCGCCGCTATCTTATCGTAGCCGCATACTTTGAATGCTTTTTCGGTCCGGTCGCCGATCCACGAACTTTCGAGGATGATAATATTTTTAAACCCGTGGGCCTGAAAATATTCGATGATGCCGCGGACGATATCCGGTGAGGTGGTGGCTCCGGAAGCGGAGGGAACGGATTTAACCAGATTGGGTTTGATACCGATCAGGCTGTGCTTATTTATTCCCGGTGCGGGGGATATGTATTGCAGTAGATATTTGGTCATCTCCAACGGTGAATCGCCGTAAATAACGGTTATCTGCTGTTTTTCCATCTGCTTCCTTCCCATGTGTCCGCGAATCCGGACTCCGAGCCGGACCGATCGGTCTATGAACAGATCGGCAGCGGAAGATTTTTCAATTATTATTTTCTGATTTAAAGGATTCCATGAACGAAATATAGAAAAATAACAGCGTATGCCTGGCTTGCTTAAAGCAGAGTTTCTTTTTTAATATTATAGCATAGAAAACATTTTAAGCTAAAAAACCCGGGTGCGCCGCCATTCAAGCGTAGTAATTCATCAGGGTTAAGTTATAAAACCGGAAAAGACGATATAATATAATGGAGAGGCCAAGATTGCTGATCGATTATCAGCTTGCCAGAAAGTTATTTAACATCAATCAAGGAGGTTCTTTATGAAACTGGAAGGAAATGTTGTTGTAGCACAAGGCGGAGGACCAACAGCCGTAATCAATCAATCGGTTGTCGGTGTAGTGTTGGAAGCAAGAAAATATCCGTTGATTAAAAAAGTTTACGGAGCGATCAAAGGGGTTTCCGGGATCATCAATGAGGATTTCATAGACTTGACACAGGAAACAACCCATAATCTTGAGCAGGTGGCTAGCATGCCTTCGGCAGCGCTATCATCGACACGTGATAAACCCGACAAACAGTACTGCCGCGAAATCTTCAATGCGCTGAAAGCTTATAATGTACGTTATTTCTTTTACATCGGCGGCAACGATTCTTCCGATACTTTGCGGATCGTCAAAGAGTATGCCCAACAGGAAGATTATGAATTTAGAGTAGTACATATCCCCAAGACGATCGACAATGATCTGATGCTCAATGACCATACCCCCGGATATGGATCGGCAGCCAAGTTTGTCTCCCAGGCATTTATGGGGGCCAACATGGATAACCGCTCACTGCCCGGCGTATATATCGGGGTGGTAATGGGGCGTCATGCCGGGTTTTTGACGGCGGCGGCGGCGGCAGGAAGACAGTATGATGATGATGGTCCTCATCTTGTCTATGTGCCGGAGAGGGCATTTGATGTGGACCGCTTCATCTCCGACGTTAAAGCGGTCCATGATAAATTCGGGCGTTGTGTGATCGCCGTTTCCGAGGGTATCCAGGATGAGGAGGGTAACCCCATAATCACCAAACTGGTGGAAGACGTAGAGAAGGATGCCCACGGCAACGTGCAGTTATCGGGCACGGGTGCTCTTGGTGATCTCCTTGGCGATATCATTCGGGACAGGTTGAATATCAAGAGGGTAAGATCCGATACCTTCGGTTACCTGCAGAGATCTTTCTTTGGTTGTGTATCCGATGTAGACCAGAGGGAGGCAAGAGAGGTAGGAGAAAAAGGGGTGCAGTATGCAATGTGGGAAGACCGGGACGGTTCGGTTACCATCCACCGTATCGGCGACTATGCCGTGGACTACAAGTTCTCGCGGCTGGAAGAGGTTGCAGGGAAAACCAGATATATGCCGGATGAATTTATCAACAATGCCGGAAATGATGTTACACCTGCATTTTTTGATTATGTGGGGCCGTTGCTGGGGTCGGGCCAACGGCGTATCTACAGATTCCGCGCTCCTGCCGTCCCCAAATTATCGCCGAAATAAATGAACGGGCGGCTGCGGTAAAGGAGCCGGGAACGTGTCCGCATGGAACATTTTGATCCATAAAGAAAGACTGCAGCTACGGCGGCAGTCTTTCTTTAATTATAAACTGATGATTAATTGTTGTTTTTATTTTTTTTGAAAAAACGTTTTAAAAAATTAACCAGACCCCATCCCATGTTCAGTCCCGATAGTATCTGCGGCAATCTCTGTCCCATGAAGGGGCTCTGTTTCATGGAGTATGTATAAAAAAAGGAGTCGGTTATCTGAGTTATCTTTTGAAGAAGATTTGCACCCTGTGAAGCAAGTTCACGAAAGGCGCCGGCGGTGGTAAACAGCTCTTCTTCACCGCGGACCAGAAAGTTATTCAGCTTCGAAGTCAAATCCCCCATAGCCGTAATAAGCTTGTATAGAGCTACGACCATCATGATCAGAAGAATGGTATTCAATATTGTAGGGAAGAAGAGGGCATAGATCAACATGTTATCCATGCTTATTCACCCGACAACCCTTCATCCACCTGATCCAGAACAAGTTGGACCTCTTCACTGTTCAGGAAGTGTTCTTTGAGATTGGCAATCAACTCTTTGGTAGAGGTGATGGCCTCCTGTGATTTGATCAGGGCCTTCTCGGTGGCGATATCTTTCCACTCTTTGCCTTTCTCCATGAGCTGAACTCTTGTCTCTTCTCCTGTTGAAGGAGCAAGGAGTAATCCCGCTGCTGCTCCTAAAATGCTGCCGATAAAAATACCCACCAGAAAATCTCCTTTTTTACTCATATATCTATCACCCCTGTCTTCTTTTACCACATATTATAATCAAAATAAACCAAAAAGTAAAGCAGAATTGCCATACTTGCGCCCCCTGTTTTGTCTGCCCCGGTTATATTCTTTGCCATTCCATGTTCATAAATACAGCAAATATTATTTTAGATTTTTCTTGCGGTGCAGGCGGAAAAATTTAGCGATGATGTTGCAATTGAAGTTCATATAAAATATTATTATGGTAGTTTTTTTCTGGAGGAGGGTTTGCGATGTACTCGGATACGGTTATCGCCCATTTTTTAAGCCCCCAAAATGCGGGTGTCATGCATGATCCTGATGGGAAAGGTTTATCCGGTGACCCGAATTGCGGCGATTCTCTTACGGTCTTTATCAAAGTCAACAAAGGGGTTATCCGTGAAATCAGCTTTATCGTTTATGGATGCACAGCGGCAATAGCCGCCGGCAGCATGACCACCGAACTGGCCAAAGGGCGGACACTACGAGCGGCGATGAAGATAACCGAGCAGGATATAATCGAGGCTCTGGGAGGGCTGCCCGAAGAGAAGAAGCATTGCTCCAATATAGGTGTTGCCGCCTTGAGAGCGGCGGTGAGGGATTATCTCAATAAACGCACGGATACGGCGATACCATACCGGGAGAAATATAAAAAATAAACAGCGGAGAAGTTACGTGCAACTGATTGTATCTTGGGACCAGGTATGCTACCCGGTTGCCTTCTTTCCCCTGTATTGATGCCTCTATTATTCGGCCGGCCGGTCTTTGTATTTTATTGCGGCGGTATGAATATCGGTTCCTGTAATCCGCTCAAAGACAGGAAAAAAGATCGGAAAATAATCAATTCAAGTTTACAACGGAGGCCTATTTGCCATATTATAATAATAGTTGTATCAAAGGTTGCCTACGATTTCAAGGTTTAATAAAAATATAGATTAGGCGGATCACAATAAATTTTCAAAATGACATCTGATTCAACAAGGAGGAACAAAATGAAAAATATAGGATGTTTTACAGCGATGGTAACTCCGTTCAATGATCAGGGGGCTATCGAATGGGAAGGGTTAAACCAAAATATTCTATTTCAGATACAGGAGGGGATCAGAGGATTGGTTCCCGCCGGGACAACGGGCGAATCACCAACCCTGACCCCAATGGAACATAGCAATGTAATTGCCAGGATGGCCAGTCTGGGGGGGGAAGATATTTTCATCATGGCCGGTACCGGTTCCAACTCTACCAGAGAGATGCTCAAATATGGGGAGGCGGCTCAGGCGGTAGGATGCAACGGGCTGCTGCTGGTAGATTGTTATTACAACGGACCGTCGTCACTTGAATTGCGGGAAGAGTATTACCGCCCCGCCGCAGAGAAATTTCCCGATCTGATCATCTGCCCTTATGTGATACCCGGACGCACCGGGTGTGCTCTGTTGCCGGAGGATTTGGAGATTTTAGCCCGCCGGTATCCCAATGTGGGAGCGGTCAAGGAGGCAACAGGTGATCTGGAGAGGATGAGAGAAACAAGAAGAATAATGCCCGACTGGTTTCATATTATTTCCGGAGATGATGATCTGACCTTTGAAATAATGACCGATGAACAAATAAGGGCAGCCGGCGTAATCTCCGTGATTTCCAACGTTGCACCGGGGGCGCTGAAGGAGATGTGTGACTGCATATTGAAGGGAGAGATAAATAGGGCACGGGAGATAAAAGGAGCTCTGGAACCCTTGTTTGGCATGGTTACGGTTATCTGTGGCCGCCATAAATTTAGAAACCCGGTTCCGATAAAAACGATGATGAAGGGACTGGGTATGCCCGCGGGCGGATGCCGCCAACCATTGGGCAGGATGGTTCCCGAAGGCGTGGAGAAAGTGAGAAATGCGGTCAGGGATGTATGGGAGAACAATCCCTGGATCTTGCAGCCGATTGAAGATTTTTATGGGGTGGATATCGCTGAAAGATTGGAAAACGAGGCAAACTGGCCCCGGTAAAGATCTTCTTTCCGCTCAAAAAATAATGTAATAAGATGATCAGGTAACCCGATCAGGATAAATCCCCGTTTATTAAAGTTTCTTTGCCGGATCGTGTATCTTTGTGCCGCCGGTCTGCACCTGACCTGCAAGAGGGGCAACCCGGCCGGATGGCGTGGGGCGGGCCCCACAATATCTATTCCCCCATTAAATATTAATTGTCAATAGATTTTAATCCGGAAATCGATAACAAGACATGGAAGATGGAGGCTTAATCGTTGCAATCTGAAAAGATCAGGAATTTCTGTATTATCGCTCATATCGATCATGGCAAGTCCACCTTGGCCGATCGCCTTCTCGAGATGACGGAGACTCTTTCCGACAGGGAGATGAAAGAACAGGTCCTCGATCGGATGGATTTGGAGCGGGAGCGGGGTATTACTATAAAACTGCAGGCAGTCCGCCTGACTTATCGGGCCGGAGACGGGGAAGAGTATACCTTGAACCTGATTGATACCCCCGGTCATGTCGATTTCACTTACGAGGTATCCAGAAGCCTTGCCGCCTGTGAGGGAGCTATCCTCGTTGTGGACGCTGTTCAGGGTGTGGAGGCGCAGACCCTTGCCCATATTTATCTGGCCCTTGAACATAAGCTGAAGATCATTCCGGTCATCAACAAGATTGATCTGGAGAATGCCAATCCCGAAAAAGCAACCGGCGAACTGGAAAAAGTATTGGGGGCCAAGGGAGGTAAACCCCTGCTGGTTTCAGCCAAAGAGGGCACAGGAATCAACGAGGTTCTGGAGGCGATCGTCAACCGGATATCTCCACCGGAAACAGGTTCCCCGGATGCCCCTCTCAAGGCTCTGGTTTTTGACTCTTACTATGATGTTTACCGGGGGGTTATTGTTTATATCCGTGTTATGGAAGGGCGGGTTCAAAAAGGAACGATGATCAAATTTATGAATACGGGGCAGGTTTTTGAGGTAATCGAGACGGGAGTATTTCAACCGGGGATGAAGCCTACAGACGGCCTGGCGGCCGGAGAAGTGGGTTATCTGGCCGCTTCCATAAAAAATGTGGGTGATGCGCAGGTGGGTGATACGGTCACATCCGCATCCACACCGGCAGCCGACCCCCTTCCCGGTTATCAACGTGTGGTGCCTATGGTTTATTGCGGACTTTACCCTCAGGATAGCAATGATTTTAATTCTCTGCGGGAAGCGATGGAGAGACTCAAGCTAAACGATGCGGCGATTACTTATGAGCCGGAGACCAGCATGGCCCTGGGGCCCGGTTTCCGCTGCGGGTTTCTGGGGTTGCTGCACATGGATATCGTCAGGGAGAGACTGGAAAGGGAGTACGGGCTGGCCCTGATCATATCCGCACCCAGTGTAGTCTATAAAGTTCATCAGAAGGACGGGGCGGTGGTGGAGATCGACAACCCGGCCCTTATTCCTTCGCCGGACCAGATAGATTACATTGAAGAGCCCTATGTAACCGCATCGGTACTTCTGCCCGGTGAGTATCTGGGGGCGGCGATGGAACTCTGCCAGGAGAGGAGAGGGGAATATCTGAATACGGAGTACCTGGAATCCGGACGGGTGAGGCTTTCCTATCTTCTTCCCCTGGCGGAGATAATTTATGATTTCTTTGATCTTCTCAAGTCGCGGACGCGGGGATATGCTTCTTTGGACTACACTCCGCACGGCTACAGGGAATCCGATCTGCTGCTCGTTGATATTCTGGTAGCCGGCGAGAAGGTCGATGCCCTCTCTTTTGTAATCCACCGTGATCGGGCTTACCAACGGGGCCGTGAGATGGTAGAGGCACTGAGGGAGATCATCCCCAGGCAGATGTATGATGTGCCCATTCAGGCATCGATTGAAAACAAGGTGATTGCCCGGGAAACAATTAAAGCTTTCCGCAAGAACGTTACGGAGAAACTTTATGGCGGCGATGTAACCCGGAAAAGGAAACTGTTGGAGAAACAGAAAGAAGGCAAGAAAAGGATGAAACAGGTCGGCAGGGTGGAGATACCCCAGGAGGCTTTTACGGCCGTCCTGACCGCCGGGCGTTTTGAAAAATAGAGACCTGCTGTTACAAGTTCTGCCGTTCCAAAAAGCATCCCCGCAATCCCCAAATTGATATTTTTTTCTAGGCCAAAGGGCCTGTCCCTTTGACATTAAGCCTGCGGCGAAGCGGCCTGTCAGGGCGTGCAAGGTGCCAATCGCCAGCCGGCAATTTGTCCGGGTTGATTGATTGCCTGCCATATAAAATGGCGGGGACAGACTGTTAATTTATCAAAAAGGTAAAAACTTTATTGAAGCTTGGATAAGAGGTCTGATCGCCGAACCAAAATAATCCGGAAACCAAAAGGGTTTTTCATAAATTTTATGGAATAGGTAATAGTACTTTCCGAGGCAATTCCGAGGCAATAGTGATGTTTGGCCTGTCAACTTTAGGTGGTGTGGTCTTTAAATGAAACTGAAGCCGCGTTTGGCGGAAGTGGCAAACTGTATTATGCCGGAAAGTGTCGTTGTGGATATCGGGACCGATCATGCCTACCTCCCGGTTTATCTCATCAAGGAGGGGATTTGCCGGAAGGTGATTGGTGTTGAAAAATTTGCCAGGAATCTTGAGAAAGCACGGAAGACGGTCGATCTGTTTAACCTGGCTTCCAAGATCGAATTGCGCAAGGGTGACGGTTTCTCCGCCATCAGAAGCGATGATCAGGCCGATGTGGCTGTCATCGCCGGCCTTGGGGGCAGATCTATCTGCAGAATATTGCATGAAGGTGCCGGGAAGCTTGCCGGTTTTAAATACTTTGTTCTGCAGCCGATGACCGATATCTATCTGTTGCGCAGGTGGTTGGTCGCCCATGGCTTCTGTATCAGAAACGAGAGTTTGGCCCGCGAGAAGAAGCGATTTTACGAGATCATGGTGGTCGGGAAGGGCAGACAGGCGATGGCGGATAATTTCCTGCTTGAAGTAGGGCCCGGACTGCTTGAGTGTGGAGATCCGCTGCTGGTGCCCTATCTTGAGGATAAGATTTCGCGGTGTCAAAGGATTATAAGCGCTCTGAATATGGCTGAGGAGGCCGGTAGTCTCAGGAAACGGGATTACTATAGAGGCAAAGAAAACCGACTAAAGGAGGTTCTCTCTCTTGTCATTGCAGGTTCAGGAACTGATGGATTTGATTGATGATCTGGCTCCCCCTCATCTGGCACTTGATTATGATAATGTCGGGCTGCAGATAGGCGATCCCCGCGCCGCAGTTAAAAATATCATTACGGTTCTGGATGTGGATGCCGCAACGCTTGATGAAGCATTGCAAAGGGGAGCAAATGTAATCATCAGCCATCATCCTCTGATATTTTCTCCGTGGACGGCGATAAATACCGGTCGGCCCGAGGGCACCCTCATTAAAGCAATTATTCAAAATAATGTGAATGTATTTGTGGCGCATACCAATCTGGATATCGCGCCCCGGGGAGTAAATGCATTGCTGGCAGAGCTCTTCGAGCTGCAAGATCCTGCTGTTCTGGAGGTAACGGGATTTGACCCCCTGTTGAAGCTGGTGGTCTTTGTCCCCAAAGGGTACGAAGATAGAGTCCGGGGGGCAATCGCGGATGCGGGAGGCGGATGGATCGGCAACTACAGCCACTGTACTTTTCAACTGGAGGGAACCGGTACTTTTATGCCGCGGGAAGGCAGCAGACCTTTTAGCGGCGAAAAAGGCGAACTTAACCGGGTAAAGGAGTTCCGTCTGGAAACGGTTCTGCCACTTTCTCTGAAAGCATTGATTATAAGGGCTTTACTGGAAAGCCATCCTTACGAGGAGGTTGCCTATGATCTATATGAACTGGCCCGTGAAGGGGTTCCCCTAGGCCTGGGACGCGTGGGAACTTTAAAAGAACCGCTGACGCTGGATAAACTCGCGGCAAGATGTAAAAAAATATTGAGGACGGATAGGGTGGAATTATGGGGGGACCGGGATCGGGTGGTGAAGAAGGTGGCCCTGTGCGGCGGCAGCGGAGGCAGCCTGATCAAAACCGCTGCAGAAAGAGGAGCCGATGTCCTGGTTTCCGGAGATCTGAAATATCATGATATCCGTCTGGCACAGGCGGTGGGACTGGCTCTGGTTGATGCCGGGCACGATAATACGGAATACCCCATCATACCCTGGCTGGCCGGATTTGTGCAGGATAAAATCAGGGAACGGGGGTATACAAACAAGGTCTGGCCCGTACCGGATAAAGATGCGGGCATGTCTTGATCGAGGATAGGGGCAAAACCCTATCCTTTTTTATTTTACTGTGGCAATAAAACAGAGAAAGGAGGGTTTGCATGGAACAGTTAGAGCTGTTATGGCACTTGCAGGAGCGCGATATGGCGATAATGGAGCTTGAAAAACAGCTCAGGGAAGATCCTCTGATTGCGGAGGTAAAAGCAAGCGAGGGCAGGCTGCGTCGGGAGAAGGAGGGTCTGGAGGAGGTCGGCAATGATATTAAAGCCAGACAGAAGGAGATCAAGCGACAAGATCTCAATTTACAATCGGCAACCGATGAGATAAAGAACCTGAAAAGAAGGTTATACGGCGGCGAGGTATCCAACGTGCGTGAACTGGAGATGATGGAGAAGAGGCTGATCAAGGTTAAGAAAGAAAAAGACGCTCTGGAAAATAAAATCATTGAATTGATTGAAGGATTGGAAGCGGCGGAGAAGGCATGGGAATCTCAGAAGGTGATAGTGACAGGTTGTGAGAAGAAGGTGAAAGATAAACGTTCTGATCTAAAAAAGCAGATGGCCAAGATCGAGCAGGGTATCGCTGATCTTAAATTGAAAAGAGAGGAACTTCTGGAAAAGATAGATGATCATTATCTGGAAAGATATAAAGTGATGTGCCAGAGGCCGGATAAAAAAGGGATGGCACGGGTTATCGATAATATTTGCGAAGGCTGCCGGGTATTCATTTCTTCAGCACAGAGGGGCCAACTTTACAATCCCCAATCAATGGTGTATTGTGAGAACTGCGGCAGGCTGCTGGTCAAGTTTCGTGAAGATATAAGCAGCCGGCAATAAGAGGATCAGAAAGGAATTACACCATTGATCAGGCGCGGCAGAGAATTCTGGGTAACGCTGATTGTCGTAATACTTGTGATTGCCATGATTCTGCCTCTTTACAATATTTTAAATCTGGCCGGCAACCGCGATACGGGGGATGATTATGGTGATGTTTATTCCGACCCCGAGGACGTCATGGAGCAGAATAAAAAGTGGATTGCCTCTCTGGAAAATTATCTGGAAGAGAACGAGCCCAATTTATATATATTAAGGGAGTTGGCCGATGCCTACGCGACCCGGTCGTTCTATCTCGATTACTCGGAGGAAGGCCTTGGTTACCTGGAGAAAGCTGCTGCAGTTTTGGAACAGGCCATTGAACTGGAACCCCAGGAGCCTGAAAGTTATATACGGCTCTATGATGTATACAGTATGATGAACCTTGAAGAGAAGGCCGCGGAGCAAGCGGCGCGGGCGGAGGATCTGTTGAGAGAGCAGCTGGAGAAGGACCCCGATGATAACCTCAACCGTTATTATCTCAGCATGTTGCTGGAGGAATACCATCACGACTTGGCGACGGCCCGGGAACAACTGGAGATAATATTGTCTTCTGAACCTGAAGACTCGGATCTGTATGTTTATGCCCGACAGAGGATCGTACAGATCGATGGTTCTCCCCAAGGTAAAAGTGATGATGGAAATGGGGGCCGATGATGGCGGAGAGGGATAAGAGTGCCGGGAATTGGATAGCCAGGCTTGAAGACCTCAGGAAACGCTTGATCTTCATGATTTTATGCATAATCGTTTCCGGTTTCGTATGTTTCTTCTATATCCATGAAATTCGCGACATCTTGCTGAAACCGGCAGGAAATCCGGAATTGATCTATATCTCTCCGGCAGAGGCATTGATGGCCAATATCCGGCTTGCTTTTGCCGCGGGAATTATACTCACTTCACCCTTACTGATATATCAGATTATCGCCCTGTTCTGGCCATTCCTGACCAGAGAGAGGAAGAAACTGATGATCTTTCTTTCGCTTTTCATGGTTGTTCTTCTGGTCTCCGGGCTTGTATTTGCCTACATGGTGGTATTTCCCATCGCCATACAGTTTTTCAACAGTTTCGAAGATGAGACCCTGGCGGCAGTCTTCACTCTGCAGAACTACCTGTCTTTTTCTTTATCATTTTTATTTGCCTTTGGATTGGCTTTTCAGCTTCCGCTGGTTTTTCTGTTTCTGGGGGCACTGGAATTGGTTAGCCCGATGTTTCTGCGTGCAAATCGCAAGTATGCCTTATTGATCATGCTGGTGGTCTCGGCCATTATTACCCCGCCGGATATATTTTCCCAACTGTTGATGACCCTCCCCCTGATGATTTTATACGAGCTGGGCATCCTGATGGTTGTACTGGCTCAGCGGCGTAAGCAGAAGAGAGCCGGGAATACTGATGACCTCTTTGATGTTTAGAGTTTTTCCTCTTCCTCGATCCCGGCCAGTTTTTGAGCCATTTTCTTTTTCCGTTCCAGATCAGCCTGTCGGGCGATGACCACCCGTTGTGCCTGAGGTGAACCGGCACCATGCAAAGATTCGGTCAGATAGGCTGCGGCTGCCGCCCCGAGGGTAAGATTTTCAACAAAGCGCAGCATCTTGAGCCGACAGGCGGTTTTGATGCCGGCAACACCTTGAAGGTATTTGTTCAGCAGCGGTCCGATCTCCGGATGTTCCAGATCTTTCAATGGCGGTAGAGTGGCGAGCAGGCCTCCGGCGATATCTTCGGCGATCCTGGCCATCTCGTAAGGAAAGCGGGTCACATTTAATTTGCAGACATTGGCCAGCAGCAGGTCAATCAGGTATGTTCCCGAAGCGGTGGCTGTGCCCTGGACGGAACAGGCAATGCCGCAGCTGAAGATAGTTTCATTCAGGTGAATCATCTCCACCAGCTTATCTCTGATATGCGAGGGTTTATCGAGCCCCTGATATTCCGCCAACGAGGCCGCCGCCCCGATGAGAAGATCCCCCACCCCGGCCTTGCAGCCGCCGTAGCTCTGGCGGTGATAACCGGCGAAACGCTCGACCAGAGGGCCGGAGTAGTTATATTCTCCACACAGGAAGACTCTTTCCCAGGGGATAAAAACATGGTCGAAAATGATCAGACATTCCTGGCCACCGTAATAAAGGTTGCCGATATCGGCCCGGTGAGGTTCCAGTTTGCGCATATCCGAAGGCTGTCGCCCCAAAATATAAATTAATTGCGGATTATCCGCCTCCACGGCAAAGGAGACGGCATAGGCCCGGTCTTCCTCTTGCATCGCCAGGGTCGGCATGACGATAATGTAGTGGGCATTGAGCGCGCCGGTCTGGTGGCATTTTGCTCCTTTAACCACGATCCCTTCATTATTCCGGCTGATCACCCGCAGATAGAGATCCGGGTCGGCCTGTTCATGGGGGCGCTTGCTTCGGTCTCCCTTGGGGTCGGTCATCGCTCCGCCGCAGACGGCATTCTCTTCCTGAACCTGCCCTAAAAAGCGGTTGAAATTCCGGTGGTAAGGCTTACCCAGATCCCGCTCCAGGTCAAAAGTGGTAATCTCCAACGCGTTCAAGGCATCCATGCCCACACAGCGTTGAAAGCAGGTCCCCGTCTGCTGACCCAGAAGGCGCTGCAGTTTTACTTTGTTGATAAGATCTTCCGTAGAGCGGTGGATATGGGTGAAACGGTTGATACGGCGGCCGCTTAGATGAGAGCGCGCATAGATCAACGTTTCATGTTCCGGCTGATCCTGCAGGGCATAGGTCCGGCCTATCGCTGCAGTGCTGAGGCGCACCAACGGGTGTTCCAGCGGATCGACAACCGATGCACCCTGAATATAGACTCTCCGCGTTAATTTTTTGAGGCTGTTGATATATTCATTCTCAAACATCCAATTGTCACCTCCCATTATTAAAATGTATATGCAAAATATTCAAACAAAACCCCGATTTGTCCTGCCGGAAAAGTAAAAACTCTGTACGGGGCCGTGATTATCCTGCTTGCGAGGGCAAGCCGCAGAAAGAGGCAGTAACCGGGTTGATTATTCGAAGTAATTTTAGTAAGATGATTGATAAGTATAAATATTGTTGCCACGGGGGTAGTTGGCGGTCTGGTGACGCTCATGGACTTCAAATCCAGTGGTGGGCGCGATCCGTCCACGGTGGGTTCGATTCCCATCTACTCCCGCCAAAAAATTAGCGCGCAGGTTATGAATCAAATAGCCTGCGTTTTTCTTTTGCCTGCGAAGTGACAAGATTGTGTCAGGAATGCCCCGGAGCCAACGCCTCCTGCTTCCTGCACGGCAGGGAGTGGAATGATATTGGAAGGGGCTTTTCATAAAGAAAAGGCCTTTCCTTTTTTGTAACACACTGACTGAGTAAAATGTTAAAGGTTCTTGACATCTGAAAGAATGATAGCTATAATTAATGTAAAGAGTATTTAACATTGATGGAGGTGGTTCCATGTCATTTTTAAAAAGGATGGGTTTCTTTTTTAAAAAAATGGGCTTTGAAAAAGGTGATGAACGCTCAATTTTAGTTGGCTTCTATAGCATGCGAATCACCTGGGTCTTTATTACAGTTTTCCTGCTGGTCTGGACATTCCAAGGGGTTATCAGCACCGGGCGTTTGGGAGTACAGGCTGTGGCTTTTTTCTCTTCACAGGCGGTTTACTGGTCTTCATACATATATTACAGAAAGAAGCTTGGTGGCTGATGGTTAACAAGTTAAAAGAGCTGCGGCGGGAACACGATCTGACCCAGGAAGAACTGGCCCGGGCCCTGGGGGTGACCAGACAGACCATTATAGCTATTGAAAACAATAAATATAACCCGACTTTAAAGTTGGCTTTTAAGATGGCAAAATATTTTAATGTTGCTATTGAAGACATTTTCTTGGTGTAATATGTTGATGAGATGGATTTACCGGCTCGATACAGGCTTACAAATCGTCCCAATCCTCCGTTCTCTTGCGAATTGCCTCCGCCGTCTATCCACAGGCAATTCGGGGAAGCACAGGTATAAAGTGAGGTATCCAAGTGCGATTCCCATCTACTCCCGCCATTTATTTATATATATAACGAAAAAAGTAAATTGGGGTTAACGTAAAAAGTTATTTATGATAAAATAATAAGTAATATTAGTTAATCGTAAGTTAATTTTCAGGATGGCCAACGAAATTAATTAACGGAGGGATAAAAATGAGCAAAAAGGAGTATTCAAAAAAAGAGGCAGCAGAGCTTCTCGGGGTTACACCAAGCGCAATTCAGAGAAGAATAGAACGTAAAACGATAGAGGCACGCAAAGATAAGCAGGGGCATTGGCTGGTATGTCTAACGGATGAAGAGATTGAAAAGAGCGGGGCGCAAAGATCCAAACAGAAGGCGGCAAAGACCGTTACCAAAACAGGCCCACAGGCTGCTCCGGCAAAAGTTGCCCCTCCGGCGGAAGCTTCAAGGGAGAAAAAGGATGCTTGCTTCATGAATGGTAACATTGGCGAAGCATTGATATCCGGCAATTTAATTTCACAGGCTGTTGATTTTACTCTGGAGTTAAAGGATAAGGCCGAGGAGCTGACCAAGGATTTGGCTGAAAGAGGAGGATTACACCTTGAAGAGGCCAACAAACTGGTGGAGTCGGTGATGGAGAAGGTCGAAGCCCAGAAAAACGTTTATCTGATCAAATTGATGGAAGGGATCGAGGCCGTAAGAAGCAGGATTGTTACCAGACAGGATGTGGAACGGCTGGAGAAGAAGATTGAAATATTGGACAAGAAAATTCAGGCCTTGAAAGAGAAAAGCTAAAGATCATCAGAGCTATCTCAGGCTTGAGAAAAAATAAAAAAATGAGGGGAACAATTGAGTTCCCCTCATTTTTATGCAAAATATATACATACGGCATAAGAGATGCTCGGCAGATTATTGCGACCCGATGCCTGCCGGCAGGGTCGAGGTAACGGGTTCCACCTCCCAGATTTCATCGGCATATCTTTTTATGGTGAGGTCGCTGGAGAATTTGCCGGCGTGCGCGATGTTGACGGCACATTTTTTCTGCCACCCCGCTCTGTCGCCATATGCCCTTTCGGCTTTTTCACGGGCGGCGCCGTAGGAGGAGAAGTCCTTCAGCACAAAAAATTCGTCATTGTAAGCGATCAGGTGATCGTAGATAGCCCTGAATTCATGGCGTCCGACGGGCAGAAAACCGTTTACCAGCTGGTCGACCACTTTCCTGATGCGGGGGTCGGCGTTATAGATATTGATTGAACGGTACCGGCCGTTTTTATAATAATTGTTAACCTCCCGGGCCGTCATTCCGAACGTGATAATGTTGTCTTCTCCGACGGCCTCCATTATTTCAATGTTGGCACCATCCCGGGTGCCGATCGTTACTGCACCGTTCAACATAAATTTCATGTTACCCGTGCCGGAGGCTTCTTTGCTCGCCGTCGAGATCTGCTGGCTTAAATCCGCCGCGGGGATAATGATGTCGGCGAGTGAAACCCGGTAATTTTCCAGGAAGACGACCTTGATCTGGTCTTTTATTCTGCGGTCGCGGTTGATGACCCCGGCCACGGTATTGATCAGTTTAATAATATTCTTGGCCAGATGATAGTTTGGGAAGGCCTTGGCCGCAAAGATAAAGGTGTGGGGAGTAATTTGCATACCCGGGTTCTCCAGAAGACGGTTGTAGAGATCCATGATTTGCAAGATGTTGAGCAACTGGCGTTTGTAAAGATGGAGACGTTTTACCTGGATATCGAAGATGGAATGAATATTGATCTTCAGGTCATAATTATTTTCAATAAATCGGGCCAGTGTTGCTTTGTTGCTCTGCTTTATACGGTAAAGACTGTCCAGAAAAGCGGAATCTTCGGCATAGTCAGATAATGACAGCAAGGAGTGAGGGTGCCTGATCCAGTCCGGCCCGATGGTTTCATTGATCAGTTTGGCCAGAAGCGGGTTGACTTTCAAAAGCCAGCGGCGATGAGTGATGCCGTTGGTCTTATTGTTAAATTTTTTCGGGAATATTCCGTAGAAGTTTTTCATCTCCCGGTGTTTGAGGATCTCGGTATGCAATTTGGCCACGCCGTTTATGCTGTGGCAGCCCACCAGAGCAAGATGGGCCATCTTCACATATCCATCGGCAATAATAGCCATGGAGCCGATCTTCTTCCGGTAATGGGGATATTGATGCCATACCGTTTGACAGAAACGGTTGTTAATCTCCTCCACGATCATGTAGATACGCGGCAATAACGGCTTAAAGAGCTCTACCGACCATTTTTCGAGGGCTTCCCCGAGGGTGGTATGGTTGGTATAGGAGATCGTTCCGGTTGTAATCTTCCAGGCTTTATCCCAGGACATTCCTTCTTTGTCCATCAGGATGCGCATGAGTTCGGGGATAGCTAAAGCCGGGTGGGTATCATTGATATGGATGGCTACCAGCTCATTTAATTTTTCCAACGAGCCATATCTGGTTTTTATATCGCGAGTGATGCTCTGGATGGCTGCGGATACAAGAAAATACTGCTGTTTAAGGCGCAGCACTTTTCCCTCATGATGTGAATCATCAGGGTACAGCAGCTCGGTAATCGATTCCAGATTATGCTTGTAATCAACGATCCGGCGATAACAGTCCATGATGTCACACAGTTCGGTTTTGGATGTCTCGGCATCCCATAACCGAAGTGTATTGACGGTTTTTCCACCAAAGCCGATCATGGGCATATCGTAAGGAACAGCATTGATTATTTCAGCGTTTTTATGATGAAAGAGGTAGCGGCCGTCCCGGCGCTCAAATTCGATATGTCCGCCGAACTTCACTTCAACCGTCTCCTCGGCACGGCGGATCTCCCAGACGTTCCCTTCTTTAAGCCAGTTTTCGGGAAGTTCGATCTGGTAACCATCGATAATTTTTTGTTCAAAAAGGCCATATTTGTACCTGATACCGCACCCATGCCCCGGCAAACCCAGAGAAGCCAGAGAATCAAGAAAGCAGGCCGCCAGACGGCCGAGGCCGCCATTGCCCAGACCCGCATCGGGCTCTTCGACAATAATATCATCCAGATCGATACCGAGTTCATGTAACCCTTCCCGGCACAGCTCCAGAATACGGAGGTTGATCAGATTGCTTTCCAGCAGGCGCCCCAGCAGAAATTCCATGGATAAATAATAGACCTGTTTGGCGCCCTGTTCATGATACCGCGCCGTGGTGGCCGACCATTTTTCCATGACCGACTCACGGACCATCGTGCCCAGAACCTGGTAAATATCCAGAGATGTTGCTTCTGCACAGTTTTTCCCGCGCATATTCCTTAATTTTTCAATAAAGCGGTCTTTAAACTGTTCTTTATCTTTGAACATGAATATATCACGGTCCTTAATTATGATAGCTCTTATATTAAAACATACATTTAACTTTTTTTAATTACAAAAAAAATGGCAGGTTTGTATGATTATTTTCCAATGCCAGGCCAGAGGTCCCAATCCGGAAGAAGAGGCTATATTTTCGATCTTTTATGAGAAGGGTGGATCAGGGGGGTGAAAAATAAGAAAAACAATCGTTTTTTGCGCTTGCCCGGGAAATAATCACCGGATGGAGAAGGGGGAGGGGGGCCGGGGTTTAGCCGATTGGGGATGAACTACGGGGCGGTTTGCGCTATTGTATGGATTTATGCATGGAATGGCAATATTGACGAATGTGGCAAAATTAAAAAAATTTTTTTGAATCTTGCAGGGAAAAAAGCTTAACTAGCGAAATAATTAAGTAAGTATAGTTTTTTGGTGCAAACCAAAAATGTATTTAAAAAATTAAGGAGGAGAATAGATGTATGAGTAAACAAGATTATGTAAAAGGTGGGGCCTTCTTGCTCAGTCAGTTAGGTCCCGATGATGTATTTACCCCTGAAGAGTTGGATGATATGCACCTCATGATCAAAAAAACATGTGATGATTTTGGTGAGAACAAAGTATTTCCCCGGAACGATGAGATTGAAGCCAAGGCCGAAGGAGTTACGGTGGGCCTGTTAAAGGAAGCGGGGGAGCTGGGGCTTCTGGGCAGTGATGTCCCCGAGGAGTATGGCGGAGATGGTGGGGACAAGACCACTTCGGCGCTCATTGCCGAGACCTTGACCTACTCGGGTTCCTTCTCCACGGCTTTCGGTGCCCATACCGGTATCGGGACTCTGCCCATCGTTTATTTCGGTACTAAAGAGCAGAAAGAGCGTTACCTTCCCGATCTGGCGGTAGGAAACAAAATTGCAGCCTATGCGCTGACCGAGCCGGAAGCCGGGTCCGATGCTATGAATGCCAAGACAACGGCAGTCCTTACCGAAGATGGCAAGCATTACATACTCAACGGTACCAAGATGTTTATTACCAACGCTGCCTGGGCGGATGTGATCATTGTTTTTGCCAAGATTGACGGAGAGAAATTTACCGCGTTTATCGTTGATCGTGATTCTGAAGGACTCTCCATCAGCCCCGAGGAGAAGAAGATGGGGATTCACGGGTCTTCGACCTGCAGCGTGATCATGGAAGATTGCAAGGTTCCCGTGGAAAACGTTCTTCATGTGATTGGCAAGGGACACCAGGTGGCGTTGAACATTCTGAATATCGGCCGTTTCAAGCTGGCTGCCGGTGCGGTCGGCGGAGCCAAGAAAGCGATTATGGCTTCGATTGAATATGCGCTGGAGAGGCATCAGTTCAATCAGCCGATCGCGCAGTTCAACCTGATCAAGAATAAGATTGCCGATATGCTGATCAAAACTTATGCCATGGAAAGTATGGTCTATCGCACGGTCGGGCTCATTGACACCAAGATGGAAGATGTGGATATGAACGCCGAAGATGCCAACCAGCAGGTAGTCAATGCGATCCGGGAGTATGCGATCGAATGTTCAATCAACAAAGTTTACTGCTCGGAAGGGCTGGATGGCATCGTTGATGAAGCGGTGCAGATTTACGGCGGTTATGGTTATTCGGCTGAATATATCGTCGAGAGGTTGTACCGGGACAGCCGGATCAACCGGATTTTTGAAGGTACCAACGAAGTTAACCGTATGCTTATCCCCGGAACCCTTCTCCCCAAAGCGATGAGCGGTGATCTGCCTTTTATGGACGCCGTCTTCGGTTTGAAAGATGAGCTCGATAAGCTCAAAGGGATGGAGGTGCCCACGGAATCTCCGGACAAGGAAGCTTTCGTCATTGAAAACATGAAAAAACTGTTTCTGCTTGCTTGCGGTAATGCGGCGCGCAAATTTGAGCAGGCAATCGAACAGGAGCAGGAGGTACTGGTTGCCCTGGCCAATATGGCGATGGAGGTTTTTGCGGCTGAAAGTGCATTGTTAAGGGCCAGGAAGATCACAGCCAACAGCGGCGAGGAGGCCGGACGGCTTCCGTTATTGATGACCCAGTGTCTGGTCAGCGAAATGATTCCGAAATGCCAGGCATGGGCCAATGAGGTTATCGCCGGCACTTTTGAACCGGAAAAAGCGGCAAGAAATACGGATAACATCCTCTTGCTGTGCCGGAATATTCCGCTCAACACCTATGTAATCAAACGTGAATTGGCGGATGAAGCCTATAAAGTGAAGAAGTATTTCCTCGGCAAGTAGGTAACTGAAAGGGTGAGCAGCAAATAAAGAGAGGCGGGAGGCGTCGGGTGCGCTACCCGCCTCTTTTTCGCTGCGCGACGGATCATTTTTTGCACCAATAGTATATTAAATTACCGATAAGGGGTGAAGCTGAAAGTGGAGAAAGTATATGTAATCGGTGCGGTACGAACACCGGTGGGCAGTTTTGGCGGGGCTTTAAAGGATGTGCCGGCAGTGGAGCTCGGCTCTATTGTCATTGAAGAAGCGATAAAAAGGGCGGGTCTGGATAAAGAAGATGTGGACGAGGTAATTATGGGCCATGTGTTACAGGCAGGGCTCGGGCAGAGCAGCGGCCGTCAGGCAGCGGTCAAAGCCGGATTGCCCGTGGAAGTGCCGGCATTAACGATAAACAAGGTCTGTGGTTCCGGGCTGAAGGCGATCAATCTGGGTGCACAGAGTATTATGCATGGAGATACCGGCATCGTCGTGGCCGGAGGCATGGAGAACATGAGTTTATCTCCCTATCTGGTTCCGGCGGCAAGGTGGGGGGGGCGGATGGGGCATATGGTGATGCAGGATTCAATGATTCTGGATGGTCTATGGTGTGCATTCGGGGATGTACATATGGGCATCACGGCTGAGAATATTGCGGAAGATTACCATATCAGCAGGGAAGATCAGGATCTTTTTGCTTTGCAGAGCCAGCAGAGGACCATTGCGGCTATCGATGGGGGAAGATTCAATGAGGAGATCGTTCCCGTGATCATTCCCCAGCGAAGAGGTGAGCCGGTATTGTTCAGTACCGATGAGCATCCCCGGCGGGGGACGACCTTGGAAAAACTGGCGGCTTTACGGCCGGCCTTCAAAAAAGACGGTACGGTTACAGCCGGTAACGCTTCGGGTATCAATGACGGTGCGGTGGCGGTTGTGCTGGCCTCCGGCACCATGGTGGAGAGGCTCGGCCTGATGCCCATGGTGGAAGTGGTCAATTTCGCCTCGGCGGGGGTGGAACCACGGGTAATGGGAACAGGGCCGATTGCGGCATGCCGACGCTTATTCGAACGGACCGGTCTGACTGTCGAGGATATCGATCTTTTTGAATTGAATGAAGCCTTTGCCTCTCAATCTTTGGCCGTGATAAAGGAACTGCAGGTGAATCCCGATATGGTGAACGTGAACGGAGGGGCGATCGCCTTGGGACATCCTATCGGAGCAAGTGGCGCCAGGGTTTTTGTCACTCTTATTTTTGAGATGGTAAAAAGAAAGAGCAGATTGGGTATCGCCTCCCTCTGTATCGGGGGCGGGCAGGGTATCGCTACGTTGGTACAACGGCCGTAATCTTCGGGCGGTTTTCCCGGTGCAGGATCTTTTCAGGCGGCGGTGTACCTCCTGAACAAGGGCCCGTCAGAGTCCGGAAACATTCCTTTCCGACACAATGTTTCATCAATTAACAGCAATACACCGGTGGATCATTTGTTTTAGGTCCAGAGAAGTGTTATATTTTGTAGTACTTTGATTAATTATTCCACTTTTTTATGGTATGATAAGTTTTAGTAAATAATTAGGTTACAAGAGGTGTCGGGATGGATTTTAAAAACTCCTTTCTAAGGGCTCTGCCTGCGGTGGATCGTATTTTGCAGGAGGAGCCTCTAAAAAAAATTGCGGAGCGGATACCCTATAAACTTCTGCTGGAGGCTTCCCAGGAGAGCATAGATTTTTTTCGGGAGAAGATCATCGCTTCTTCTTCACGGGAGGAACTGAGCAACCTGTCTATGGATCCCGGGGTGATCGCTGCAGAGGCTGCGGAAAGAGCAAAGTCCCGCTTCTTTTCCGGATTGCGTCCCGTCATCAATGCTACCGGCACTATTTTGCATACCAATCTGGGTCGCGCACCGCTGGCCGATCAGGCCGTCCGTGCAGTTACATCCACGGCGGAATGCTACTCCAATCTTGAACTCTCGCTGGAAAACGGCCGGAGAGATTCGCGGCTGGCTCATGTGGAAGGGCTGATATGTACGTTGACCGGGGCGGAGGCTTCCCTGGTCGTCAACAATAATGCCGCGGCGGTATTCCTTGTCCTTAATACATTGGCTGAAGGTCGGGAGGTTATCGTTTCCCGCGGGCAGCTGGTCGAGATAGGGGGAGGATTCCGTGTTCCCGATGTCATGAAGGCCAGCGGGGCAACATTGGTAGAGGTAGGTACCACCAATAAATGTTACCGGCATGATTATGAGAGAGCCATTTCCGATCGGACGGCATTGTTGATGAAGGTACATACAAGCAACTACCGCATTGTAGGCTTTACCGAAGAGGTATCCCGACAGGAATTGGTCTCTTTGGGGCGGCAGGTCGGCTTACCGGTAATTGAAGATTTGGGAAGCGGGGCATTTTACGATCTTACCGCGTATGGGTTGCCTTCGGAACCCACCGTGCAAGAATGCCTTGCAGAGGGTATCGCGGCAGTTACTTTCAGCGGGGATAAGATCCTTGGCGGCCCTCAGGCAGGCATAATTGTCGGTGAGAAGGATCTGATCCGACGTTTTCGCGACAACCAATTGTCGAGGGCACTGCGTGTTGATAAGTTAACGCTCGCAGCACTGGAGGCCACTTTGCGCCTTTATCATGACCCCGAGAAGGCCCGGTATGAAATTCCCGTTCTAAGGATGCTTACCGCCGATACCCGGGATTTGAAGGCGAGAGCCCGCCGTTTATGGCGTCATTTAAAAAATCGGATTGAGACGGGTGATTGGGAGATAAAAGAGGGGGTCTCATACGTGGGGGGAGGGGCCATGCCGCTGGCAGAGCTTCCCACGTATCTGATTTCATACCGGCCCGAGGATATTTCACTGGAGGAGTTGATGAGAAGATTGCGGCGGGGAAACCCTCCGCTGATAGCGAGAGTCCAACAGGAACGCTTGTTTCTGGATATAAGAACCATCTTGCCCGGGCAGGAAAAGGAAGTTGTTACAACCATGATGAACGCGATAAATACCGAAGAATAGATCAAAGAATAATCTGAAGTTTATGGAGTGATACGATTTGGATGCGGTAATAATCGGCACGGCCGGCCACGTTGACCACGGCAAGACAGCGTTGATCAATGCGCTTACCGGGGTGGATACGGACCGGCTCAAGGAGGAAAAGGAAAGAGGCATCTCCATCGATCTGGGCTTTGCCTCCTTTTCTTTATCCGATGGCCGGGTGGCAGGGATAATAGATGTCCCCGGCCACGAAAGATTTATCAATAATATGCTGGCCGGCGCCGCGGGCATAGACCTTGTGCTGCTGGTAATCGATGCATCTGAAGGGGTTATGGCCCAGACCCGTGAGCACCTCAATATTCTTCAATTACTGGGGCTGCAGAAAGGGCTGGTCGTATTGACCAAGACCGATCTGGTTGATGAAGAATGGTTGGATATGGTGGAGGAGGAGGTACGGGAGGAACTCCAAGGTACTTTTTTGCAGGAGGGACCCTATTGCCGGGTATCGGCCGTAACCGGTGCGGGGATAGAGGAATTACGGGAGATGCTCGACCGGCTCACCGGAACGATTGCACCCCGTGATCTCCACGCACCGATGCGCCTTCCTGTTGATCGTTCCTTTACCATTTCCGGATTTGGAACGATAGTAACGGGCACGCTTATCCAGGGCCGAGTAGGCATTGGTGATATCGTGGAGGCACTGCCTGCGGGGGAGAAGGCGCGCGTGCGCAACCTTGAAGTCTTTAATCGTAGTGTAGATGAAGCTCTGGCCGGACAGAGGGTGGCGATAAATCTTTCGGGGGTGGAGAAAAAGGATATGGAGCGGGGGAGCGTGATCTGCTCCCCGGGTTATTTCAAGCGGACATCGATGCTCGATGCCAGCGTGACGATCTTAAGCAAGGCCTCCAGAGGTGTAAAAAACCTTGATCCCGTGCATCTTTATCTCGGCACGACCCGGGTGGTGGCGCGGATGGCTGTTCTGGAAAAAGAGACCCTGCGGCCCGGAGAAAAAGGGCTTGTTCAGCTCAGGTTGGAATCGCCTTTGGTCGCCGACAGGAAGGATCGCTTTATCATCCGCTCATATTCACCGGTAATAACAATTGGCGGGGGGATGGTCCTCGATCCGTTTTCGGAAAGGAGGCCACGTCGTGCTCGCAAGGTGATCATAAAGGCCCTCCATGAACTGGAGAACGAGATCTTAACTTCCGGAACCGATAAATCTTATGTGATCCAGAAGATCAGTCAGTTAAAGATAGCGGATTTTCCGCGGCTTGAAACCGTTGCCCGTCTAGGGAAGGAGAAACTGGGAGCCCTCATCAAAGAGCTGGAAGACGAGGGTAAGATCGTAGAGCTGGGGGGCAGTTATGTAACAGCCGATACGCTGAAAAGATGGGAAGAGGAGGTAACATCATTTTTGGACAGTTACCACCGTAAATACCCCCTCTCGGCCGGGATGCCGCGGGCACAATTAAAGGGTGCCATCCCGGTGGAGCTCTCCATCAGAGAATATGATTCTTTCCTTGATAATCTAGTGGTCAAAGGGAAGATAAGCTGTCAGGGAGAGAAGGTCTGCAGGGCGGGTTTTACACCTGAACTCACTCCCAAGGAAGAAAATCTCATCAACAGGATCAAGACGGTTTTGGCCGAGGCACGATTTCAACCTCCCCCGACAAAAGAGCTGGCAACTTCTGTAAACCGGAAGATTGCCGATCTGGAATTATTGCTGGAATATATGATCGACCGCGGTTGGATAATCAAAATAAATGAAGATATATATCTGCTCAATGCCTTATACGAGGAAGCACTGGAAGTATTGAGGAATCATTTTCACCATCATGATCAGCTTACGATGGCTCAATTTCGTGATTATCTGCAGAGTTCACGGAAATATATGCAGGCTCTGCTGGAACATTTTGATCAGAGGAAGTTTACAAAAAGGATGGGGGATTATCGTGTACCCTGGAAACTTTGAAAGGGGGACGGGCAGATGACGGAGAAAAAAATAAGATTGACTTCATTATCGCGCAGTGCCGGGTGAGCAGCCAAAATAGGTCCGGAGACCTTGGCGCAGGTTCTGCGCCAGTTGCCTTTATCGGAAGATCGGCGTTTCATAAACCGTGAAGAGAAGAACTCCGATGCCGGGATATTTCAGATTGCAGAGGATACCGCTTTGGTACAGTCGGTTGATTTTTTCACGCCGGTGGTTGATGACCCTAATTTGTTTGGAGAGATTGCGGCGGCAAACGCTTTGAGCGATATCTATGCGGTCGGCGGGACACCCATTACGGCTTTAAATCTCATTTCTTTTCCCTGCCATAAACTGGAGAGCGATATCTTGAGGGATATCCTTTTCGGTGGATATACCAAAGTTAAGGAGGCCGGGGCCGTCGTGGTTGGCGGGCACAGCATCGAGGATGATGAGCCCAAATACGGGCTGGCGGTTACGGGTGTGGTTGATCCGTGCAAAATCATTACGACTTCCGGTGCCCGACCGGGTGAGATACTGGTACTTAGCAAACCATTGGGGACAGGTATCATTACTACCGCTCTCAAGGGAGGGGTGGTCAATGAAGATCAGGCGGCGGAGACTATCAACGGGATGGCCGCTTTGAATAACAAAACAGCGCAGATCATGAAAGAGATCGGGGTTTCTGCCTGTACGGATGTTACCGGTTTCGGACTATTGGGACATGCGGCGGAGATGGCTGAATCAAGCCAGGTTTCCATCAAGCTCAGACAGGGCTTGCTGCCTCTATATCCCCTGGTGGAAGAATTGGCCGAACAAGGGTTTATTCCCGGCGGCACTTACCGTAACCTGGATTTTTATCGGCCTGTGATGGAGATGATGGTCGATGATGAGAAAAGGTTGAAGTTAATGGCGGATCCGCAGACCTCGGGCGGGCTTCTTATGTCCGTCCCGGCTGCGCGGATGCCGAAATTGATAGAGGCCATGGTGGAGGCGGGTATAGAAGGCTATCCCGTCGGAGAAGTAGTGCAGTACTCCGGCAGGTTGCTGTTTATAGAGGAATAACATTTTAAAACATCCGTTTATTAAATATCAGCGGAGTTTTATTTTATTCTCTAATTTTCATGTACTCACTGATGACCTCATCAAGATCTTTGCTGGCCTGAATAGTTTTGTTATCTAGAGGGTATCCGTTTATAAAATTGGTGTCGTACATTTTACCGCGCAATCCTTCTATTTTCATCTGAAGATGCTTTTTTTTGCGCATACAGTTGAGATTCTGTTTCATCATAAATCTCCCCGATTTTTAAGATGTTTGGATAGTTTCGACATCAAATGAAAAAACCCTCTTTTTTATGAAAAAAAATTCATATTAATACATTATTTTCTAATTAATTTTTTATTTCTTTAATTTCTATATACTTAGCAGGATTTATTCAAATTAATGTCGAAAGAGTAAAAACATTTAAATGTTATGCAATTGTGTCAAATTTCGGTTAGCGGGCAAGTTTCCGTTTCCGGCCGGGCCGGGTTGGGCCGGGTGAATATAATCAATAATTGTTATAATTTGTTCACAATTGGAATATTTATTGGTTGAAAGGAGGGTGATAATCCAGGTTGTTTTTAGGTCTTTTACTTCCGGGATTTTAACGGAGAAAGAATTTGTCAGAGCCGGATTATTAAAGGCAAACAAAATATATCTCTATGCGGGGTATGAAGATGAGCGTTGAAAACCATTCGTTTGCAGAAAAATTTGATTTACTGGGTTGTATCCAGTGCGGGAGGTGCACCGGGGGTTGTCCGGTTACCGTCAGAACCAATTTGAATCCACGTCGGTTTGTATATGATGCCTATAACAAAGATCTTCTGGATGAACTTTCCCATCTGACCGAAGTATGGGACTGCACCGGATGCCATACCTGTGCGGTAAGGTGCCCAAAGGGGTTAAAACCGGTGGAGGTTTTATTCGGATTACGCAGTTTGCTGGTTGAAAGCGGAAAGGTACAGCCGACGGTCAGAGATGCTCTGGAGAGCACCTATCTTGAAGGTAATCCTTGGAATAAAGCCAAGGCCATCCGCTATGATTGGATGGACGGCCTGGATGTAAAATTGGCTGAACCTGATCGGGAGGTGGAGAATCTCTTTTTCGTCTGTTGTACGATCGCCTATGATCCCCGTGTGCAGGTAACCGCCAAAAACATGGTCAAATTGCTCAATAAAGCGGGCGTGGACTATGCCTTTCTGGCGGAGGAAGAATCTTGTTGCGGCAGTGAGATCATCGCTTTGGGGGAGGAGGAGCTCTTTGAGGAGATGGCCGAGGAGGCCGTGGAGAAGTATAACGAGTACTCAGCCAGGAGGATCGTGACTCTTTCCCCTCATTGTTTGACCGCTTTCAAGAAGCTGGACGGTCTTAAGTCCGAAGTTATCCATTATACCCAACTTCTGGCTGAACTGATCGAAAAAGGACAATTAAGTTTTTCAGGCGAGTTGAAAGAGAGAATCGTATATCATGATCCCTGTTTCCTGGGCAAACAGAACCATATTTTTGACGAGCCCCGGAAGATTTTGCAGAGTATCCCCGGCGTAGAACTCGTGGAGTTTGAACGTTCCCGGGAACGCAGCCTGTGCTGTGAAGGGGGCGGGGGAAAGATGTGGGTGGAATCGGAATCGAAAAAAGAACGTCTGGCGGAAACAAGAATAAAAGATGCGAAACAGCTTGAGGCGCAGGTGGTGGCTGTGGCTTGTCCCTTCTGCGTACTTACTCTGGACGATGCCGTCAAGGCGTTGGGCTATGAAGAAGAGATGAGAGTGGCGGAAATAATGGAGCTCTTGGGCAGTGTAGAGTAAATGTAGAATTCAAGAAAGCTGGAGGTGGAGTTTTGTGAAGACTTTTGTTTGTATCAAGTACGTGCCGGATACGTCGGAAGCCGAGGTTAAACTTGACGATACCGGCAAGGCTGTAGATTCCAGCCGATTTTCATTTGATATCAATGATGCCGATAACTATGCGGTTGAGGAATCCGTGCTGATCAAGGAAGCCAAGGGAGGAGAAGTCACGGTAGTATCGATCGGGCCACAGAGTTCAGAGGTCATGATCCGCATGGCTCTTGCCAAAGGCGGGGATCAGGCCGTACGTATAGAAGATTCACGGATCAATATCTATGATCCTCTATGCGTGGCCAAGGTTCTGGCCGGAGCGATCAAGGGTCAGGAATTTGATCTGGTTCTTACCGGCTGTATGGCCAACGACGATGGTCAGATGGCCGTGGGGGTGGCGCTGGCGGAAGAACTTGGCGTAGCGCATGCGGCGATGGTCAAGAAGGTTGAAGTTTTGGACGGAAAAGTAAAAGTGAGCAGAGAGCTTGAAGGTGGATTAATGGAGGTTCTGGAGTTGGCTTTTCCGGCCGTCCTTACGATCCAAACGGGTATCAATGAGCCCCGTTATGCACCGATCAGAGGGATCCGGATGGCTCAGAAAAAAGAGCTGAAAGTTATGAATCTTGATGATCTGGGCGTGCCTGCCGAACAGGTGGATGAGTCTGCCTCGTTGATCATTCTGAACAAGCTTTATATTCCGGAGGTTGTATCGGCGGCAGAGTTTATTGAGGGCGAGCCGGAGGAAAAAGCGGAAAAACTTGCTTCCATTCTGGTAAAAGGAGGTCATGTATAAGATGGGTGACGTATTTGTATTGGCGGAGCACAGGCAGGGAGCATTGCGTGATATTACCTGGGAAATGCTGAATCTCGCATCTCAGATTGCGCCGGATGCCAAGGGGGAGGTCGTGGCCGTATTGCTGGGCCATGGTCCGGATAATTTTGCCTCTCAGCTTGCCGGGGCATGTGACAGGGTTCTCTGTATCGATGACGCCCTGCTGGCTGATTTTAACGGCGATAAGTATCAGAAAGTTCTTGCGGCCCTGATAGATAACTACAAGCCTTTTATCATGATGGTTGGTCATACCGCTCAGGGTGTGGATTTTGCGCCCGCCCTGGCCGTGGAGAAAGGGCTTCCTTTTTTGACCGATGTGGTGGCTTTAAAAATTGAAGACGGCAGACCGGTCGCCGAGCGTCAGTATTATCAGGGGAAAGTAAACGGAGAATTTTCTTTCAAGAATGCGGAGACTTACCTCTTTACCATCCGTGAAGCTGCTTTTGAAGCAATTGAACCTTCCAAGCAGGGAAGCGTTGAGAAAATCGATTCCCCTTTGAAGGAAGATCTTGATTACCGTAAATTTATTGAATATGTGGAAGCTGAAGTGGGCGATGTTGATATTACCCAATCGGAATTACTGGTAGGGATCGGACGCGGGGTGCGTGAAGATAAAAACCTGCCCATGATGGAGGAGCTGGCAAATATAATCGGGGCGGATCTCTGCGGTTCCCGAGCTGCGATTGATGCGGGCTGGTTACCCCATGACCGTCAGGTAGGGACTTCGGGAAAAACGGTAAAGCCAAAGCTCTATATTGCAGTGGGAATCTCGGGTGCCTTCCAGCATCTGGCCGGAATTAAAGGAGCCAAAACTGTCGTGGCCATCAACAAGGATCCCAAGGCGCCAATCTTCACGGAGGCGGATTATGCTATTGTCGATGATCTGTTCAAGGTGGTTCCGAAGTTGGCCGAAAAAATTAAAGAGATAAAGGGTGCTTAGCCCCCAAGCTGGTTCAGCACTTTAAAAAGCTAATCTGCGTGGGAGGATGAAAATTCGAGATGGAAAAGCCAAAATTGGGTGTTTATGTTTGTCATTGCGGTATAAACATTGCGGCAACTGTTGATGTCGAGGAGCTGGTCAGTTTTGCATCAACGCTCCCCGGTGTTGTGACCGCCAAGAATTATGCTTATATGTGCTCTGATCCCGGGCAACTGCTGATTCGGGAAGATATCGGCAAATTGGGTATAAACAGGGTTGTGGTGGCTTCCTGTTCTCCGCGTATGCATGAGCTCACTTTTCGGAAGACGCTCAAAGAAGCGGATCTTAACCCTTTCTATCTGGAGATGGCCAACATACGGGAACATTGTTCCTGGGTCCATCCTGATCGGGAGGAAGCTACACAGAAGGCCAAAAAACTGTTGGCTTCGGCGGTGGCCAAAGCCCGGGTGCTTGAACCTCTGGAAGAAAATTATGTTGATGCAGAGCCGGCCGCTCTGGTCATCGGTGGTGGGGTGGCCGGTATCCAGGCGGCACTGGATATTGCCGATGCCGGATTCCAGGTCTATCTTGTTGAAAAAACGCCTTCAGTGGGGGGGCGTATGGCTCAGCTGGACAAGACCTTTCCTACATTGGATTGTTCAGCCTGTATTCTTACCCCCAAGATGGTCGATGTGGCGAGCCACCCGAATATTGAGCTGATGACTTACGCGGAAGTTGAAGAAATCGGCGGTTTTGTCGGGAACTTCGATGTTAAAGTCAGGAAGAAGGCCCGTTATGTGGAATTCAATAAATGCACCGGATGTGGTGATTGCGCTGCCAACTGCCGGGTTGCCAACCGAATTCCCAGCGAGTTCAACGAGGGGATGGGCAAGCGTTCCGCCATCTACCTGCCGTTTCCACAGGCAGTGCCCGCCAAGTACACCATTGATCCCGAGCGCTGCCTTTTCCTGAGCAGGGGTAAATGCGGTAAGGGACCCAAGTGCGTGGAGGTCTGCCGTGCGGAAGCGATTAATTTTGAGCAGACGGATGAGATCGTGGAGTTCAAGGTTGGGGCGATTATCGTGGCCACCGGTTTCGATGTATTCGATGCCGCCCGCAAGCCGGAATATGCTTATGCAGGAAATCCCAATGTGATCACCGGGTTAGAGATGGAACGCCTGGTATCGGCTTCCGGCCCGACCGGCGGGAAAATCCTGATCGGTGAAGGAGAGAATGCCAGAGAGCCCAAAGAAATAGCTTTTATTCAGTGTGTGGGTTCGAGGGATAAGAGCGTCGGTAACGAGTACTGCTCAAGGGTGTGCTGCATGTACACGGCCAAACAGGCTCACCTCGTAAAAGAGAAGATTCCGGATGCTAAAATACGGGTTTATTACATGGATGTCCGGGCTTTCGGTAAAGGATTTGAGGAGTTCTATGACCGGGTTCGCCGCGAAGGAGTCAGGTATATCCGGGGAAACCCGTCGGAGATTTTCCGGCGGGGGGATAAGATGGTAATCAAGGTGGAGGATACGCTTACAGCAACGCCCCTTGAAGACGAAGCGGATCTTGTTGTCCTCTCGGTAGGGCTTGAACCGCGGAAAGATGCACGGGAAATGATTGACCTGTTGAGATTGTCCCAATCTGCGGATAAGTTCTTTATGGAAGCTCATCCCAAGCTTCGGCCGGTAGATACTGCTTCGGATGGGGTCTATCTGGCCGGGTGCTGCCAGGCTCCCAAAGATATTCCGGATACGGTGGCTCAGGCCAAAGGGGCTGCTTCCTCGGCACTGATCCCTCTTTCTTCCGGCAAGGTGAAGGTTGAGGCACAGGTATCTTGCGTAAACGAGAGCACCTGTCGCGGCTGCGGTTTCTGTGTAGAAATATGCCCGTATTCGGCCATTGAACTGGTTGAAATCAACCGCATGGGCCATATGGTAAAGGTGGCCAGGGTCAATGAGGCACTCTGCAAGGGATGCGGTGCCTGTGCGGCAGGATGTTTATCCGGATCCATCCAGGCGCGGTCATTCATGGATCGCCAGATATTACCGCAAATTGCTGCATTGGGGGTTGGAGAATGACGGAGAAATTTGAACCAAACATAGCTGCTTTTCTGTGCAACTGGTGTTCTTATGCCGGAGCGGATTTGGCGGGAACCAGCCGGCTGCAGTATCCTTATAATATTAAAGTAATCCGGGTGATGTGCTCGGGAAGGGTTAACCCGCTCTTTATCCTGAATGCGCTTCAGCAGGGGGCTGACGGGGTGCTCGTCTCCGGATGTCATCCCGGCGACTGCCATTATATGGAGGGCAATATGTATGCCCGCCGCAGGATGGGGCTGCTAAAAGAGTTGATGGAATTTGTGGGTATCGACTCCCGTCGTTTTCAGATGAGCTGGGTCTCTGCTTCGGAGCCCGCCAAATGGAAGGAAGTTGTGGAGAAAATTGTAGAGGATACTCGTGAACTGGGTCCATTTAAACAATTTCGACGTAACAAGATTAATTGGTAGGGGGGGGAGGATCGCTTGGTAGATCTGGATAAGCTTCGCAGTACTGCGGCAGAGGTAGTTTCACGTGATGATGTGAAATACCTGCTCGGTTGGCAGAAGGGAACTTTTGGTTACCGGGTTTCGCCTTGCGTTATTGAAAAGCCTGAAGAAGCAGAGAAATTACTTTTTTCACCGTTATGTGTATCAAACCTGGCCGGCTATCTTACTCATACCGAGAAGCTACCGGTTCCCCGAGGCCAGCAGGCCGATGAGCGGAAGGTCGCGCTGTTGGTCAAAGGGTGTGATAGCCGTGCCGTAGTTCAGTTGCTGGTGGAGAAAGGGATTGAAAGGGAGCAGGTGGTCATTATCGGATGCTCCTGCCGGGGTGTTGTTGATTTAAAAAAAGTACGAGAGAAGTTTCCTGAGACTCTGGATCCTGTCGAGGCGGCATGGAAAGACGATCAGATCGTATTCAAATTTCCTGACGGCGAGAAAGAGGTGGCACGGGAAGAGGTCCTGGCGGATAATTGCCTGATATGTCGTTACCCCAACCCGGTAATAGCCGATATCAGCCTTGGTTCCGAGGTGCAACCAAGCATTAACGGGAACTCACCGGGCGTCAAGGAGATAGAAGAGATGTCTATTGAGGAACGGTGGGCATACTGGGAAAAAGAGTTTTCCCGCTGTATCCGCTGTTACTCTTGCCGGAACGTATGCCCGATGTGTTACTGCCAGGATTGTGTGCTCGATCGTTTAAATCCGACGTGGATTAACCGGGCGACAAACCACAGTGAAAACACCGTTTTCAGCCTGGCACGCGCCTTTCACTTGACCGGCCGTTGTATAGATTGCGGTGAATGTGAAAGAGTCTGTCCCGCAGGGTTACCGCTGGGTAAGCTTAACCGTAAACTGGCTCAAGAAGTGCGGGATAAATTTGATTATGAAGCCGGGTTGGATGCTGAAGGAAAGCCGTTCCAGGCCAGTTTCCGTCCTGATGATCAGGAAGACTATGTTCTCTAGAGGAGGGTGAATATGCCTGAAAAGATTTTGAAAAAAGATAAGTGGTCTGAATTTGTTGAGAAGATGGCCTCCTCAAAGAAGATATGGGTCCTGGCCGATGAAGATGCGGTAAAGTTTGTTCCGTACAACGAAGGAGAAACACCATCATCAGCAGTGCCTCCGTTTGAGGGAGCAAAGAGGCATAACTCTACAGTGCCTCCCAAAAATGTGGTCTTTCCACAAACGGAAACGATGTTCAACTTTGAGCTAGGGCTGCAGGATATAAGAGTGCCCGAAGGGATGCCACAATCAGTAGTGTTGGGAATCCGTCCTTGTGATGCCCGGGCAATGTCCATTGTAGACAGTCTGTTTTCCTGGGATTTTAATGATGGGTACTACCAGGACAAGAGGAACCGTACATTGCTGGTCGGATTGGCCTGCGCAGAGCCCTGTGTAAACTGTTTTTGTACATCGGTAGGGGGCGGCCCGGCATCAACCGAAGGGCTGGATGTTTTAATGGTTGATCTTGGTGATCGGTATCTATTTCAGGGAGTTACGAAAAGGGGCGAGGAAATTCTTGCTCTGGGCAGTGATTTACTGAGCGATGCGGCGGCTAAAGACAAGAGCGCCGCAGCCGACTCGATCCTGGCGGCGGAGGAGAAGATCGGGCGTTCGATCGCTATCGAAGGTCTTGCCGAAGGGTTGCCGGAACTATGGGAGGATAAATTGTGGCAGGATGCTTCCAACGCCTGTCTGGGCTGCGGGACCTGCACCTTTCTCTGTCCGACCTGTCATTGTTTCGATATTCAGGATGAGGTTGAAGGGAACGAAGGCCGGCGCTGCCGATTGTGGGATTCCTGTATGTTTAAAGAATATACGCTTCATACCTCCGGCCATAATCCCCGTCCGACCCGACGTGAACGAACACGTAACCGTATCAATCACAAGTATTCCTACTTTGTAAGTAAATTCGGGAAAACAGCCTGTGTGGGATGCGGCCGGTGTATTAACTACTGCCCTGTTAATATAGATATACTCGACATTCTTTCAAAGGTTAAGGAGGCGCTATGAAAAACAACGGTAATCCTTATATACCCCATACTGTTACCGTTGAGGAATCCTGGCATGAAACATACGGTGATCGTTGCATAAAGACCCTGAAGGTGGTCTTCGATGATGAGAAAGTAAAAGAAAGTTGGGAGCATCGTCCGGGCCAGTGTGCAATGATCGGGGTGCTTGGCATGGGAGAGAGTATGATCTCGATATCATGTTCACCCACCGAAGGGAAATTTCTCCGGTTTTCAGTAATGCGTATGGGCAAAGTAACCCGGGCACTCCATCAGCTGGAGCCGGGTGATAAGATGACGGTCAGGGGACCATACGGTAACAGTTTTCCGGTTGATGACTGGAAAGGCAAAAAGATCGTTACCATCGGGGGAGGTATCGGCCAGGCGCCGTTACGTCCCATAGTGGAGCATGTAAAGGCTAATATCGGTGATTATGCGGGGCTGACCACGATTTATGGATCTCGCACATCAAAAGATCTCTGTTTCAAGTCCGAGTTTGAAGAGCTGGCGAAACAGGATGGAATATGCTGTCATCTATCGGTGGATGTGGAAGAAGAGGGATGGCCGCATTATGTAGGTTTCGTCCCCAACCTGTTAATGGAGGTGGCTCCTTCACCGGAGAATACCATCGCCATTACCTGTGGACCGCCGATAATGATCCGTTTTGTTCTTGAGAATCTAAAAAAACTGGGTTTTGCCGATGAGCAGATCTATACGACCCTTGAAAACAGGATGAAGTGCGGTATAGGCAAGTGTGGCCGTTGCAATGCCGGCTCTCTCTATGTTTGCAAGGATGGACCGGTTTTCAGTTATGCGGTGCTCAAAGGAGTTCCCGAGGCTTCGGCATAAGGTTTAATCGAGTTCTTAACTGAAGGAAGGCCTGTTATATTATCAACAGGCCTTCCTATATTTACCGGCCTGTATCTTACCCCGAAAACGGAGAAATGTTCCCGGACATCACGGGCAATTCCTGAGCATAGCGGCTTCCCTTTTTTATAATAACGCTATGATGTGGTAAAATAGAAAAGATTATAAAGCGAGAGGGGATTTTGGGTGGAACGCATCGGGAAGGTGATCGAAAAACGCGGAAACAGAGCAATCGTTCTGATGAGGCGTCATATGGCCTGTGAAGGCTGTGGCCGCTGTGGCGGTTTATTGGGCGGCCCGGACGTCAAGGATTCACGTATCGAAGTAGAAAACCCCATTGATGCCTCGGTTGGACAGATGGTCAAGATCGAGGTCGATGATGGCAAGTTGCTGCTCTTCTCCTTTGTTTTTTATCTTATACCCGTTATCGCTCTTCTGGCGGGAGTCTGGATGGGGTTGACCCTGGCGGCGGCGATTAACTTTAAGGGCGACCATGTTCTCCTAGCGGTTGGCTTGGGATTGATTTTGGCCGGTATGGTAATCGGGGGCATCAGGCTCTGGGACAGGAGGAGCAAGGATGATCCACAGTACAAGCCGGTGATAACCGCATTGGCGGGCGAGGAAGAACAGCCCTAGCCGATCCCGTTAATCGGGAACGTTCTTTCCAGGGGATGGTGCGGATCAAGGTGAACGACGGCTTTACATCTATTTTGCCGATGAAGGATCTTCTCCACGCGAGCGGCAATCTCATGTGCCTCGTGGACATTCAGGTTGCCATCTATCATGATATGGATGCTGATTGCTTTTCTAAATCCGTAATCATGCACCAGCAAATTGTGGGCGCCCTTTACCTCATCGATGGCCAATACCGTCTTGAAAATGCGATCATGGAGATCTTTGCCGGGCGTCGTGCCGATCAGGTGGTGGGAGGATTTTACGCCCAGATTGATGCCCAAATAAAAGAAGAAGATGGTGATGGCCAGACCAATGGCCGGATCCAGAAACTCAAGGTTAAAGCTGGCTCCGCTCAGAACTAGCAGTACACCCAAAGAAGCCAGAAAGTTATAGCGATGGTGTACGGTGACCAAAGTTGATGTTTGGGTGCCGACCTCCGTTCCGGCCGGAGGGGAAAGATGATGCACCATAATTTTTAAAACCATGATCAGTAATACCACAATCCATAGTGCCAGACTCGGCTGTAAACTCTGGGTACCCGCCAGCCGGTCGTACCAGAAATAAATTAAACCGAGGCCGGAACCGATCAACAGCAGAGAGATGAGGAGCCCGATCAGATACTCAACCCGTCCGTAGCCGAAAGGGTGTTCTTGATCAGGTCTCTTGCGGGAGATATGAAGACCGATCGGTTTCATCATCGTTATTAAAAGGATGGAAGCGGTGTGTGTTCCGGCAGATAACAACGAAAGACTTCCGGTGCAGGCCCCCAGAAACAGTTCGGTCAGAGATATAAAAAGATTCCCGAGCATGCTGATCCTGTACGGCACGGTTTTAAAGGAGGCTTTCCCGGCGGATAGATCCGGATCTGCTTTGCCGGCAGCCAGCAACAGGATTAATAAACAGGCAAATATTTTCATATGCACAGGTCCTTGGCCGTTATTTCCCCGAGGACGGGATCAAGGGGCATCAACGGCAATTAATATATAGTATTAGCCGGAGCATGTTAAGGCAGCTTGTCCGGCCGATTTATTTTTATCAATGTCTTGTTTTTGTCGGGCGGTCATGATAAAATATCTCGAAGGAAATAGAATAATAAAGCAATACCTCATCTCACCGGGGATGGGGTAGAGGCGCGGTTGCCAAGAGTATTTTCAGGAAGGGTAAAGGGGCCCGATGAACTAAAAGAAAGGGGTTGCCGCCGAAGTATCCGTCCTCCCTACAGGTCGGACGCTGGGTCGTCTGCAAAGAGCTGACGAACTGTCACCGCAAGATATACCTTGATTTTGCGGTGGTGCGCTATCTCGTCAAAGGTAAAGGGGTAATTACATTTCTCGGCTAGCGCAGAACAGGTTAGCCGTTTTTATTTGTTTATCACGGCAAGGAGAATAGAATAGGCAATGATGTTATTTTTGGAATGGCTGGCTGTAAATGATAGAGGGCATCTGGAGATGGAAGGCTGCGATCTGGTAGATCTGGCTCATAAATACGGAACNNACTGGAAAATTGCTACCCTCATGGAGAGGTTATTTATGCGGGGAAATCATTTCTTACCACGGCGATGTGTTGTCTTGTTGCCGAGGAAGGCCTTTCCTTGGATGTCGTTTCCGGGGGTGAGCTTTATACGGCAATTGCCGCCGGTTTCCCTGCTGCACGTATCTATTTTCATGGGAATAACAAGACACCGGCAGAGTTGGAGATGGCGATGGAGTTCGGGGTGGGGCGTATTGTGGTTGATGGTGCCGCGGAATTGGAGTTGTTAAATAATATTGCCGGCGCAAAGGGACGGAAGGCGGAGATATTGTTACGGATCAAGCCGGGGATTACCGCGCATACACACAGCTATATCCAGACCGGCCAGACCGACTCCAAATTCGGACTGGGTATCGATGACGGGGAGGCTCTCGCGGTTGCCCGAAAGGCTTTATCTCTTCCGCATATTGAATTAAAGGGCCTGCACTGTCATATCGGTTCGCAGATATATAATTTTAAAGAGCCTTTTCGCCTGACGGCGGATAGAATGATTGCATTTCTCGGTGAGCTCCGCACGGCCATCGGTATGGAGTTGGAAGAGTTGAATCTCGGCGGTGGCTTGGGAATACGTTACACATCAGAGGATCGTCCGGTAAAGATTGCCGATTATGTAGCGGTGCTGGCCGAGACCATAAAGGAAGGATGTATGAAAGAGGGGCTCTCCCCACCTCGCCTGATGATCGAGCCGGGACGGTCTATCGTCGGGGAGGCCGGGTTAACCCTGTATACGGTGGGAAGCATCAAAGATATTCCCGGGGTGCGGACTTACGTGGCTATCGATGGCGGGATGATGGATAACCTGAGGGCGGTTTTATACGATGCCGTATATGAGGGGATCATTGCCAATCGTGCCCATGCTCCTCTTGACAGTACCGTGACCATTGCGGGCAAAGCATGTGAGTCCGCAGACATTTTGATCAAAGATCTGCGGGTAGCACGTCCCCAAAGGGGAGATATTCTGGCGGTATTCAGTACCGGGGCCTATCATTTTTCAATGTATAGCGGTTATAATCGTAACCCTCGTCCTGCGGTGGTTTTTGTGCGCCGGGGGAGGTCCGAACTCGTCGTGAAACGTGAGTCTTACGAGGATATAATAAGTCTGGATATCATACCTTCACGCTTCAAGTAATATTATAGTTAAATAAAAACAGGAGGACGGTAGGATGGAGTTTACCAAGATGCAGACGTTGGGAAAAGATTTTATTATCGTGGAAGATCCGGAAGGGAATTTTGACTCTCCGGATTCTCAGGCACGCAACCTCTGCCGGCGTCGTTTTTCCATTGGGGCAGACGGGTTGTTAATAATCCAGACTTCCGATCAGGGTGATTACCGTCTGCGAATTTTTAATCGTGACGGGAGCGAGGCGGAGATGAGCGGTGATGCCCTGCTCTGCATCTGTCGTTACATAAATATCCGTTATAACTATGCAAAAGGTATGATGGTGGAAACGGAGGGGGGATTAAAGAAGACGATGGCCCTCGCGGATGATCTGGCCAGAGTTAATATGGGCGGGCCGGAATTATGCAGTGATCTGGTGCCGGTTGCAGGGCCACGCAGGGCAATTTTAAGCGACATAATAGAGGTCGGGACACATACCTTCAGGTTTGCAGCGGTAGGCTTCGGTACCCCGCACTGTATAATTTTTCTGGAAGAAGGCGAGACCGTGCCTTGGGAGGCGGCTCCTCTTTTGGAGAAACATGAGTTTTTCCCCCGGGGTACCAATGTTGAATTTGTAAAAGTAGTAAATCCCGGAAAAATGATGGTCTTTGCCTGGGAAAGAGGGGTGGGGAAGACCGTTTCCTGCGGAAGCGGAGCCTGTGCGGCAGTTGTTGCCGGGGTGCTGCAGGATAAATTGGAACGTCTGCCCGTAGATGTGGTGATGCCCGGAGGGACTATGCGTGTGCAATGGGAACCCGGCAGCGAGGTATTTCTGGAGGGGACGGCCAGGGTCGTTTTTTCCGGAGAGATATGACCGAAGAAGCTGCTTTGGAAGGGATTGTCAGGGCAAGAATGCCATTAATGTTTACCAAAAATAATGGACCTAAATTTTGATATATTAATATGATAATAAAAGGAGGTTTCAACCGAATGACCAGGTGTAACGTTGCTGTAGTGGGTGCTACAGGGATGGTAGGACAGAAAATCGTACAGATTCTTGAAGAGAGGCGGTTTCCTTTTAGCGGTTTAAAGCTGCTGGCTTCATCCCGTTCCGCCGGCCGGAAGGTTAAAGTCGGCAGCCGGGAGTACCGTGTGGAGGAGGCATGTCCCCAAGCTTTTGAGGGTGTGGATTTTGCTTTTTTTAGCGCCGGAGGAGATATAAGCAAAAAGCTAGTCCCCGAGGCAGTAAAGCGTGGGACGATTGTAATAGATAACAGCAGTGCGTTCCGTATGTCCGATGATGTGCCGCTGGTAATTCCGGAAGTAAATCCGGAGGCGGTTAAGAACCACCGGGGTATCATCGCCAACCCCAATTGCTCGACCATCCAGATGGTGGTTGTTCTTCAACCGCTGCATCGGGCGGTGGCGATAGAAAGAGTGGTGGTCTCAACATATCAGGCTATCTCCGGTGCCGGGAGAGAGGCTATGGAGGAGTTGAAATCCCAGAGCGGGTCTTACCTCCGCGGAGATGAAGTAAAGGCTGAGTATGTGCCGCATAAGGGAGCGGCGAGGAATTATCAGTTGGCTTTTAACCTCGTACCGCAGATAGATGTTTTTGACGAGGACGGGTATACAAAGGAAGAGCTGAAGATGGTTTATGAGACACGCAAGATTATGGGGCTGCCCGATCTGCGCATTACCGCTACGACGGTAAGGGTACCTGTTTCTATCGGTCATTCGGAATCGATCAATATCGAGTTTGCGCAGGAGCTCTCTCCGGAGAGAGCCCGTGAAATTCTTGATAATGCCGCGGGGGTTATCATCAGCGATGATCCTAAAAATCTGATTTATCCGATGCCGCTCGAGGCCAGCGGCCGAGACGAGACCTTTGTGGGCAGAATAAGGAAGGATCATTCAGTCAAGCATGGGATAAATATATGGGTAGTTGCCGATAACCTGCGCAAAGGAGCAGCAACAAACTCTGTTCAGATTGCGGAGCTGTTGGTTTAAACGAGTCTTTGGGAGGGACGACAGGTGAAGATTACGGTACAAAAATTCGGCGGTACATCCGTCGCTACACCGGAACTGCGGGAGAAGGTGGTTGATCGCATCAGGGAGGCTGCAGGGGAAGGGTATCAGGTGGTTGTGGTGGTATCGGCGATGGGCCGTGCCGGCGATCCTTATGCGACCGATACACTGAAGATGCTGGTGGAAAGTATTTGCGCGGATATCCCTCTGCGGGAACTGGACCTGATGATGTCCTGCGGGGAGATCCTCTCTGCCGGGGTACTTGGAGCCACCCTATGGAAGCATAGAATCCCCTCCCGGGTGATGAACGGTCAGCAGGCCGGATTGGTAACCGACGGGGTTTACGGCCATGCGCAGGTTGTTGATTGCCATACAGAATATCTGCTCCGCTGTCTGGAAAAAGGCGAGGTTCCCGTGGTAGCCGGTTTTCAGGGGGCCACCGCCGAAGGGGAGATAAATACCATGGGCAGAGGCGGCAGCGATACTACCGCGGTTATTCTGGGAGCGGCACTGGATGCCGAACGTGTGGATATTTTCACCGATGTCAATGGCATCGCGACGGCCGATCCGCATGTTTTTAAAGATGCCCGTATCATCAGGAGGTTGAGCTATAATGAGGTCTCCCAGCTGGCTTATGAGGGAGCCAAAGTCGTCCATCCCATCGCCATCGAGGTGGCCATGAAGAACAATGTGACCATAGCGGTAAGAAGTATGAAAGATGGCGGTCCTGGGACGATTATTACCGGTCCGGAAATGGGTACGGCTAAAGATTATGGAATTAATCCGAAGCAGATTATTACCGGTATTGCACATGTACCCGATCTGGCACAATTTATGGTTGATTTTGCCGAGCCCGATGCTGATCTGGAACTGGAGATGTTTGAAAAATTGGGAGAAGCGGGAATCAGTATCGATCTTATCGGTGTATTCCCCGGATTAAAGGTGTTTTCGGTAAACAAAGAGATGATCAATCGGACGGAAAGAATATTAAAGAAATTGAATCTTCGCTATTCCCTGAGGAGAGATTGTGCCAAAATATCGGTGGTTGGAGCGGGGATGCGCAACATACCGGGGGTGATGGCCAGAATTGTCAAGGCCCTTCAACAGAAAAATATACAGATCCTGCAGACAGGTGATTCAAATATTTCCATCTGTCTCCTGATAAACAGCAAAGATATGGTTGCTTCCATAAAGACGCTGCACGATCATTTTGAACTGCAGAAGGAAGGCAATGTGGCCGCCTCCCTTTTCCTGTATTGACATGTAATTTTGCTTGTAGTAAAATTTCTTTAAAGTAAATATAGTGAAAATGATGAAGGGGAAGAGTAGCACGTCGTTTTAATTGCAGAGAGCCGGGATTGGTGGTGCAAACCGGTATTGGAAGCGTGCGAAGTACACTCCGGAGTGCGGACCGAACACGATTTGTTGAATCGCAAAGTAGGCTCCGACGGATGCTTCTACCGTTAAAAGAAGGGGTATGAATGATGCTTGCAAGAATACTCTAAATGAGTGGGGCTTGGTCCAAATAGGGTGGTACCGCGAAAACAGCTTTCGTCCTTATATCGGATGAAAGCTTTTTTTAAAACAAAAAAGGGGGTCCAGAGAGAATGATTGTAGTAATGGAGCCCGGAACTTCTGCCGAAATAATTGACGATATATCAGTGCGATTGAAGGATATGGGATACAGCGTCCACCAATCTACCGGTGAAGACCGGACCATACTTGGTGTTGTAGGACGGCCGCGGGAAGGGATGATCGAGAAATTGCAGGTCAGTCCGGGGGTGGAGAAGGTTGTACCCATATCCAAACCGTTCAAATTGGCCTGCCGGGAATTCAATCCCCGGGATACGGTGATTCCTTTAGGCAAAGAGGGCGTAAGCATTGGTGCCGGAAAACTGGTGATCATGGCCGGGCCCTGTGCCGTTGAAGGGGAAGATCAACTGATGGAGACTGCCCGGATATTGAAAGAAGCAGGAGCCGGAGTTTTACGGGGGGGAGCTTTCAAGCCGCGCACATCGCCGTACAGTTTTCAGGGGATGGAGGAGGAAGGATTAAAGATATTAAAAAGAGTGGCGGGCAAGGTTGGCCTGCTGACTGTTTCCGAAGTCGTTGATCCGGTAAATGTGGGAATGGTTGCCGATTATGTGGATATATTGCAGGTAGGAACGAGGAACATGCAGAACTTTTATCTGCTGAAAGAGCTGGGACGCATCGATAAACCGGTATTACTTAAACGGGGGATGTCGGCCACAATCGAGGAATGGCTGATGGCGGCGGAGTATATCATCAGCGGGGGTAACCACAAAGTTATCCTCTGTGAACGGGGGATCCGCACCTTTGAAACTTATACCCGAAACACTCTCGATATCAGTGCCATTCCTGTTGCAAAGGAGCTCAGCCATCTTCCGGTGATCGCTGATCCGAGTCATGGGACCGGCCGATGGCAGCTGGTGCCGGCGATGAGCAGGGCTGCAATTGCCGCCGGAGCCGACGGGTTGATTGTTGAGGTTCATCCGCATCCGGAGGAAGCACTTTCTGACGGTCCCCAATCGCTCAATCCTGAAAATTTTATGCTCATGATGAACAGCTTAAAAGAGGTGGCTCATTGTGTCGGGAAGCAGATCTAGACTCTTTGGTCGGGTAGCGTTATTAGGAACGGGGCTCATGGGCGGTTCATTGGGCATGGCAATCAGGGAGTGCACCCTTGCCGAGGAAGTAGTCGGATATGACCGCGATTCAGAGACGCTGGCCACTGCACTCGAAAGGGGGGCGGTTGACCGCATATCCAATTGTCCGGAAAAAGCGGTCGAGGGGGCGGAACTGGTAATCCTGGCTGTTCCGATTAAATTGTGTGGCAAACTTGTTGAAAGCTGTGCCCCCCATTTTATGCCGGGGGCCGTAATTACGGACCTGGGAAGCACCAAGCAATTCCTGGTGGAAGAGTTGTCCGGGATTATTCCCGATGATGTTATTTATATCGGCGGTCATCCCATGACCGGTTCCGAGGAATCAGGTATCGAGGCGGCCGATCCGGCCCTTCTGGAGAATGCAATTTACGTGTTAACCCCGGACGGGAGCAAGCCCGAAGAACAGTGGAGGCGTCTGGTACATCTGATAGAGGGGATCGGTGCTCAGCCATTGATCATCTCCCCCGCAGAGCATGATCGGATCGTGGCGTTGGTCAGCCATCTACCCCACTTGGCGGCTGTTACCCTGGTAAAGGTGGCGGCGGAAAACGAGAAGAAGGAGATGGTGCAGACGCTGGCCGCCGGAGGTTTTAGAGATACCACGCGTATAGCGATGGGGAACCCGGAGGTATGGCGTGATATATGTTCGACCAACCGGGAAGCGATCAGCGTTTTGCTAACCCGCTATCTCCATGAGCTGGAGAACATGCGCCGGATGATTGAGGACGGGATGGAGGAAGAGATGGCGGCAACTCTTGATCGGGCCCGGAGTTTTCGGCGCAGGATACCGTTCCGCAGCAGAGGGATACTTCCCGAATTGTTTGACATCATCGTTCTGGTCAAGGATACACCCGGAACGATCGGGAGAATAGCATCGATAGTGGGAGAGGCGGGGTTCAATATTGCAGAGGTCGAGATTCTCCATGTACGTGAAGAAGAGGGCGGCTCGATCCGTCTTGGTTTTCGGCAGAAAGAACAGCGCGACGGAGCCCTGGCCGTATTAAAAGAGCAAGGCTATCGTGTCCACAGGCGCTGAAGAGGAGAGATACAGTTTGAGAGAAGCTGCAGATGTTCTGATCGTTAACCCTTCCCGGAAGATTTCCGGAGAGGTGACTGCTCCCGGAGATAAATCGATATCCCATCGTGCAGTGATTATCGGTTCTCTGGCACAGGGGGTAACCTGCATATATAATTTTCTGTGGTCGGAGGATTGTCGGGCCACGATCAATTGCCTGCGCTCCCTTGGGGTTGATATTGAACAGGTGGATGAGCACATACGCATCGATGGGCGGGGGTTGAATCTAAAATCCCCGGACCGGCCTTTATATGCCGGAAATTCGGGGACCACGGTCCGTCTTCTGCTGGGAGTGTTGGCCGGGCAGAGGTTTACATCCGAGATTTACGGGGATCGCTCTTTAAGCCGCCGCCCCATGTTCCGCGTGATAGAGCCCCTCCGACGGATGGGTGCCATGGTGGACCATCAGGCCGGTGGATTGCCTCTAAAAATTACGGGAGGAAATCTACAGCCGATCAGCTATGACCTGCCGGTGGCCAGTGCCCAGGTAAAATCCGCGGTTCTGCTTGCGGGCCTCTTTGCTGAAGGCCAAACTTCGGTCAGGGAACCTGCCCCTTCACGTGACCATACCGAACGGATGTTAAAAACGTTTGGAGCGGAGATTCGCAGTCAGGGCAGCATCAGGACTGTAAGGGGGCCGGCGAGCCTTGAAGGGTGCCGTATTGACGTTCCCGGAGATATCTCTTCGGCGGCATATTTTATGGTTGCGGGTGCGATCAATCCGGGATCGGAGATTGTTATCCGCAGCGTGGGCATCAATCCGACCCGCACAGGGATTATTGAAATCCTGCAACGGATGGGGGCACGGCTAACTATACTGAACAGGCGTGTTTGCGGAAATGAAGAGGTCGGCGATGTCCGGATCAAGGGAGAAGATGTGCTGACAGGGGTGACTGTGGATGGGGAGATTATCCCCCGGCTGATAGACGAGATACCGGCTTTGGCGGCAGCGGCTTTAGCGGCCAAAGGAACGACGGTGATCAGGGGCGCCGCCGAGCTGAGGGTGAAAGAATCCGATCGCATCAGTTCCCTGGTCCGGGAGCTTACCAGGATGGGGGCATGGATCGAGGAGAAACCGGACGGCCTGATCATTGAGGGTGGAGCCCCTCTGCGCGGCTGTATCTGTGAAAGTTATGGAGATCACCGCGTGGCCATGGCTCTGGCCATGGCCGGCCTTCAGGCTGCGGGCCAAACGAGGATCAAGGATCCAGGTTGTATCAATGTTTCTTACCCTTCCTTTGCTCATGATCTGGGTCGGCTGACTTGAAAAAAGCCGGTAAATCATGTTAATGAATTCGGTTGTATTGGAGGATGAGAAGAGATACAGGAGCCATCCCCCTCGGGGGATGGCTCCAACGTTAGTTAACGATATGATAATCAGTTATGTTTTTGCGGGTTTTCGCCTTTAACTTCAGTGTTACTCTCGTCCAGAACCTTGATCAGTTCCGAAGCGTCATGTTCGGCATAGATAATGTAGCGGGCGGCTTCTGTTACCTCAAAGGAGAATGCAGTTCCTTGGGATTTCAGGGAGAGCTCGTAAAGGCCCCGGTCTTTCACGTTAAAACTTTCGCCTTCCGTAACTTTATCAGCCTCGTGTTCCATAAGATGCAGAGCGAGATGGTCCTGCTGCGCCCTTTTGCCCGGTATTTCTGTCAAAAAAAGAAGGAGGATGGAAGAGGCGTCCTTGCCGGGTCCCAACTCGAGGGTGTAAGTTCCCGCGGAGAGATTATATAAGGCACTCCACTCATAGTCTCCGCCATGAGCATGACCGTAATCGGGCTTCTCAGCTGTCTGTTGATTATCTTCCGATGTGGCATCCGGACCCGCTTCTTCCGTGGCACAGCCTCCAAGTGCCAGAATAATGACCAGCAGGGATACGGCGATTATAAATATCGTTCTTCTCAATATAGCTCACCTCTCTTTAAAATCTTTTCTTTAAATATAGCAGAAATAAAGAAGGACAACAATACAAAAAAAATACGTGGGAGAGGCGGCAGGGCAAAATTATCAGGTGATATTAGGTTGTTGAGCCTCCATTTGGGGATGCAGACCGCCGCAAAGAGGATAAATATGCATGGTTGGATACATAAAGTTTATGATTACAGACAAAATATTGATGGCCAACCATAATAATCATAAAAATTGGAGGTTTCCCGAGATGACAAAGAAGATAGCGATAAGCGATTCACTCTCTCCGATCAAGAAGTTGCTGAGTTATGAAGGGTATGACGTAATCAATATTGAAAATGAAGGCGAGCTTAGCGGAGTGGGGATGGAAGATTATGATGCCATTGTTGTTTCCGGTATCGATGAGAACCTGATGGGCATGCAACAGATTTCCGGAAGAGCTCTGATCGTCGATGCGGCGGGAAAGAGTCCGGAGGAGATCCTCGACGAGATTCATTTCAGGCTTGGTTCACGGCTGGATTAGAGGGTGGCCGGGGAGCTTTTTTAAAATCGGCAAGGAGGTTGTCGTTGCTCCCGGATATGAGTCTTTTTTATACGGGATATTTTTGCAGCGCCGGATCCCCAAAAGCTTCCATGGAGCACTTGTTTGCATAATGCTGATAATTGACAGTTTATAAAATAACATGTAGAATTCATCGTGTAGGAAGGGGTTGTTGTGGAAAGGAGAATCATTTTTGCCGCTCAAGATTTTTAGCTTTTCCCAATTCAAAGAAAAATACGCCCAACCAGGGTTATGGATGGATTACGACCAAGAGATAAAAACGGTACGCGAAATAATCAGGGCGGTGCAGGAAAAAGGTGATCATGCGCTGTTGGAATATACTTCCCGTTTTGACGGTGCGGTTATCACGGAGTTAACAGTTACCGCCGCCGAGGAGAACGCAGCGATCAATGAGGTCTCTCCCGAGTTAAGGAGAAGTATCCGCGCAGCCTTGAAAAACATTGAGGATTATCATTGCCGGCAGCGGCCCGGATCTATCTGGTCGGACGGTGAGGGTATCCGTATCGGACAGGTTTACCGGCCGCTGGAGAGGGTGGGTGCCTATGTGCCCGGAGGAACGGCTTCATATCCTTCGTCTGTCCTGATGACGGTTGTCCCTGCCCGCGTGGCGGGAGTCAGGGAGATCTACGTCTGCACGCCGCCTGCTCCCGATGGGAAGATAAGCCCCCCGGTTCTCTTTGCCGCCCGGGAGGCCGGAGCGAAAGCAGTCTTCAAGGTTGGCGGTGTACAGGCCGTGGCGGCGATGGCGTATGGCACCGAGTCCATTCCGGCGGTGGATAAGATCGTGGGCCCGGGAAACATCTACGTTACGCTGGCCAAAAAAGAGGTTGGCGGGGATGTCGGCATCGATATGCTTGCCGGCCCGAGCGAGATCATGATTGTTGCCGATTCCGGGGCCAGAGCTGATTATATCGCTGCCGATCTTCTTTCCCAGGCCGAACATGGCCCTTTATCACAATCATATCTGGTTACGACCAGCGAGGAGCTTCTCCACGATGTGCAGAAAGAACTGGACAGGCAGTTGGCTGATCTTCCCCGCCGGGAGATAGCGGGTATTTCTCTCGAGAAACAAGGGGGGATGATCCTGGTCGGCAATCCGGAGGAGGCATGGGAGGTTGTAAACATGGTCGCCCCGGAACACCTGGAGATACATCTTGAGGAACCATGGAACTATATTGAGAAGGTCAGAAATGCGGGCACCATTTTTCTGGGGCCGTATTCTCCGGAGCCCCTTGGGGATTATTGGGCCGGGGTCAATCATGTTCTGCCTACCGGTGGTTCAGCCCGGTTTTCTTCGCCGCTCGGTGTCGATGATTTTATGAGATATATGCAGGTGGTCTCTTATTCAAAGGAGGCGCTGGAGAAGGTGTCCGATGCGATTCAAAGGTTGGCCGGGGCAGAAAGATTTGATGCCCATGCCCGGTCCATAAAAATAAGGGGGATGGAAAATGAAAAGAACGGCTGAGATAAAAAGAGATACAAAGGAGACGAGTATTACCCTGAGCCTGAATCTGGACGGTAAAGGTGAATCGCGGTTGAGTACAGGTATCCCTTTTCTGGAGCATATGCTGGAACTTTGGGCCAAACACGGGTTTTACGATCTGGATATAAAAGCCGACGGCGACCTGGAGGTTGAACCTCATCATCTGGTTGAGGATATCGGGTTATGCCTGGGGATGGCGCTCAAGAAAGCACTCGGAGATAAGGAAGGTATCAATCGCTACGGCTCCTCGATACTGCCCATGGATGATGCGCTGGTTCTGGTGGCTGTTGATTTCTCCGGACGCCCATATTTAAATTACGAATTGCCGCTGAGATCGGGGACGGTCGGGCAGCTGGATATGGAGCTGGTAGAAGAGTTCTGGCGTGCGGTAACGAATGAAGCGCGCATGAATTTTCATATTAAACTATTGGATGGCACGAACCGTCATCATGCTGTCGAGGCACTGTTTAAAGGGGGCGGCAGGGCTATGCATCAAGCCTCATCAAAAAGAAAAGGATTGGATGGGGTGCTCTCCACAAAAGGAATTTTATAAGAGGTGATATATATTGTTGATCATACCTGCTGTTGATCTGCGGCGGGGTTATTGCGTGCGGCTTTTGCGCGGTGATCCCAAGAAAGAAACCGTCTACAGCGAGGATCCCGTTCGCGTGGCTCTTGAATGGGAGAAGTTGGGAGCCAGATACCTGCATATTATCGACCTTGACGGAGCTTTCTGTGGTAAAACGGCCAATGCCAAGGCCATAGAGCGTATCGCCGCCGAGATCAAAGTGCCGTTCCAGTTGGGGGGCGGGATCCGCACCCGCAAGGCGGTAGAAGATGCTTTCGAATTAGGGGTTACGCGTGTTATTATCGGAACCATGGCCGTCTTGAACCCCGAACTTTTAAGAGAACTGCTGGAAAACTATGGTGAACGGATCGTCGTGGGGATAGACGCCCGCGATGGGAAGGTGGCTGTAAATGGCTGGCAGGAAGATACAATTGTGGATGCGGTGGAACTGGCTCTGAAGCTGGAGGAATACGGGCTCAAAGAAATCATCTACACGGATATCAATCGCGACGGGACCCTGATGGGACCCAATATAGAGGCCATAGAAAAAATGGCTTCTTCCACGGGGCTCTCGATTATCGTGGCCGGCGGTATTACCAGGATTGCGGATTTGCATGAGTTAAAGAAACTGCAGGGAGGCAAAATAAGGGGCGCTATTATCGGCAAAGCTTTATACAGCGGACAGTTGACCCTTGCTGATGCTCTTGAAGCGGTAAAGTGATAATTAAAGGTGGAACGACAGATGCCCAAAAGAATTATACCATGCCTGGATGTCAAAGACGGAAAGGTGGTAAAAGGGAAGTCTTTTACCGGTCTTGTTGAGGCGGGTGATCCGATTGAAATGGCCCGGTTTTATTCCGAGGAAGGTGCGGATGAGCTTGTTTTTCTGGATATCTCCGCTTCCGAAGAAGGCCGTCAGACGGTTGTTGATCTGGTAAGGCGGATGGCGGACGAGGTTGATATCCCTTTCTGTGTAGGCGGAGGGATCAGCAGCCTGGAGGTCATGGAAAGGCTCTTTGAAGCGGGGGCGGACAAGCTGTCGATCAATACCCCGGCGGTGATGCGTCCCGCCCTGGTCCGTGAGGCCGCCCGGGTTTTCGGAAATAAGATCACGGTAGCTATCGATGCACAATGGAATGATGCTTTGGAAGATTGGGAAGTCCATACCCACGGCGGCAAGAGGCCAACGGGGAAGAGAGCAACCACTTGGGCGGTCGAGGTGGAGGATCTGGGAGCCGGTGAGATCTTGCTCACCTCCATCGGTCGCGACGGCATGAAGGACGGGTACGACCTGAAGATGATTTCCGCTCTGGTCAATAAAATATCTATCCCCGTAATCGCTTCCGGCGGGGCCGGAACGCTGGAGCATTTTGCCGCGGCTCTGAAGAGGGGCGGTGCCGATGCTGTTCTGGCGGCATCGGTCTTCCACAACCGTATTTTTTCGGTAAGAGAAGTAAAAGAATATCTTCAACATCGAGGGATCGAGGTGTTTCTTTAATGGGTGGGGAGGTAAAAAAGCCGGAGGAGCTTAAATATAATGATGATGGTCTTATTCCGGCCATTGTGCAGGATGTGGACAGCGGAGAGGTGTTGATGCTGGCCTACATGAATGAAGAATCATTGAGAAGAACATTGAAAACGGGGAAGACCTGGTTTTGGAGCCGCAGCCGCCGGAGTTTCTGGCAGAAAGGGGAGACCTCGGGGCATATTCAGGAAGTAAAAGCGGTCAAATACGATTGTGATGCCGATGCACTGCTGGTTAAAGTCAGGCAGAAGGGTGTGGCCTGTCATACCGGTCACTATACCTGTTTTTTTAACGATATGCAGGAGGAGAAAGGGAGCAAGAAGGTGGATACGACCACAATCATGCCGGAGCTTGCCCGGGTAATTCGTGAACGGATAGCTCTCAGACCGGAAGGGTCGTATGTGGCCTCTCTGCTTGATGGTGGAAGACAGGGGATCTCGCGAAAACTCGGGGAGGAGGCTCTGGAGACAATCATCGCCTATATGCAGGATGAAGGTGAGGAGACGGTTATCCGGGAGGCCGCCGATCTCTTATTCCACCTGATGGTGCTGCTGGAATCCCATGGGGTGGCGTTCATACGGGTTTTAGAGGAGCTGGCAAGGAGACGGGCAGGTGATGATCATGATTGATTACCACGTGCATACCTATCTATGCCGGCATGCGGAAGGGGATCCTCAGGATTATGTAAATGCGGCTGTGGAGAAGGGGTTAAAGGAGATCGGCATTGCCGATCATTTTCCATTGGAGACGATGGGCATTACGCCCAAAACTCAGGTTACGATGAATGAGGATGAACTTGAAACCTACTTTCAGATGATCCGGAAAGCTTCACAAACCGGAGGTATTTCTGTGAAAACCGGGATTGAGCTTGACTATGCTCCCGGAAAAACCGAAGAGCTGGCCCCGGTACTTGAGGGGTATCCGTTTGATTATATCATCGGTTCGGTTCATTTTATGGATGATTGGGATTTTACCCATCCTTTTTTTGCCGGGGAGTTTGAAGAGCGCTCGATCGAGGAGGTATATGAGCGGTACTTTGCTCTGGTTGACGAGGCATGCCGCAGCGGTGTTATCGATATCATCGGCCATATTGATGTGGTGAAAAAATTTAATTACCGGCCGGAAGAAAGATTTTTAAAACCATTGTATGAGGAGGTAGCACAGGTATTGAAGGATACCGGTGTCTGTCTGGAAGTAAACACCTCGGGCCTGGATGCGCCGGTCAAAGAGTTTTATCCGGATCGCGCTCTTCTGTCGCGATGTATCCGTAAGGGAGTAAAAATAGTGCTTGGATCCGATGCCCATTCCCCGACCCAGGTGGGGAGATACTTTCCGCTGGCCAGGGATATGCTGCGAGAGATGGGGGTCAACGAGACGGTTGTTTTCTGTAAAAGAGAAGGTTCTTTACGATCTCTGGAATGAATCCGACAAATGTAATATATCATAGTGATTAAAATACACCGCGGGGCACGATGCGCATATTTTTCCGGCCGGAAAGAGGATGAGCCGGGTTTTACTGCCGGGCACAGGCCCGGCAATAATTTTATTTTCAAAATGTGAACAACGGGTGGAAAGGGGTGGAGATGATGCGTTACCTAAGTGGCGGAGAATCACACGGGCTTTGCCTTGTGGCGATTATCGAAGGGCTGCCGGCCGGGTTGGCGATCACCTCTGAGTATATTAATGCCCATCTGCGACGGCGGCAACATGGTTACGGACGAGGGGAACGGATGAAGATCGAGAGTGATCGGGTTGAGTTTTTATCGGGATTACGTTTCAATGAGACGATTGGCAGCCCCCTTACCCTGAAGATTGATAACCGGGATGCGGCAAATTGGGAAAAAACGATGATTTCCGAAGGAAGAAAACCGAGAGAACTCAAGACCATGACTTCTCCCCGTCCGGGTCATGCCGATTTTGCCGGGGGATTGAAATATCTGCGCCGCGATTTTCGTGATATCCTGGAGAGGTCGAGTGCCCGTGAAACGGCATTAAAAGTTGCCGTTGGCAGTGTGGCACGGCGCATACTGGAAGAACTGGGAATGAACATATACAGCCATGTGATTTCCATAGGCGACATTGCAAGTAACCAGTCTTTGTCGGGGCAAGATGATAATCAGGTTCGGATCGCGGAAACCGAGATATATGCCGGGATCGAGTCCTCACCACTCCGGTGTGCCGATCGTGCGGCAGAAAAAAAGATAATGGCCATGATCGATAATGCGCAGGAGGCCGGAGATACTTTGGGGGGAGTTTTCGAGATCATCGTGGTAGGCGTTCCCCCGGGGCTGGGAAGTTATGCGCATTGGGATCGGAGGCTTGATGCTCGGGTGGCCGGGGCACTCATGAGCTTGCAGGGGGTCAAGGGCGTGGAAGTCGGGGCAGGGTTTCAGACCGCGGCAAGGAGAGGTTCTTCCGTTCATGACCCGTTTTACTATTCAGATTCAGGAAAGGTTTGCCGCTCTACGAACAGGGCGGGCGGGATTGAAGGCGGTATATCGAACGGAGAGCCTTTGATTTTTAGGGCCGCGTTAAAGCCGATCTCCACCCTGATGAGCCCGCTTCAGAGTATTGATTTTTCCACAGGCAAGGAGGCTCATGCCGCCATAGAACGATCCGATATATGTGCGGTTCCCGCAGCGTCTGTGGTCGGGGAAGCCATTGTAGCCTGGGAGATGGCATCCATCCTGCTGGATACATTCTCTCGGGATACGGTTAAGGAGTTGCAGGCATCATACCGGGCATACCTTGATATGATCGCCCAATACCCCAAAGACATCTGAGGAGACCAAATATATTTGGGGGGAAGGTTCTTGCAGACTATGATCACCATAAATCTCAATCTGGGACATCGTTCATATCCCATCCGCGTGGGTAAAAATATTTTAGCAGAACTGGGGGGGCAGCTTGAAGAGGTATCTGCAGGCGGCAGGCTGTTATTGGTTTCCGATGCAACGGTAATGCCTCTCTATGGAGAGATCTGCTGTCAATCTCTTGAGCATGCCGGTTTCGAAGTTTTCACCGCCATGATAAACCCGGGCGAAGGGAGCAAGAGCATGGCCGTAGCGCAGAGTCTTTATGATCGGGCCCTGGAAGCGGGGTTGGATCGATTTTCGCCGATCATCGCCCTCGGAGGAGGAGTGGTCGGAGATCTGGCCGGGTTTGTAGCCTCTACTTATCTGCGGGGGGTTCCTTTTATCCAGGTTCCGACTACGCTGCTGGCTCAGGTTGACAGCAGCGTGGGAGGGAAGGTGGGGATAAATCATCCCCGGGGGAAAAACCTGATCGGTTCTTTTTATCAGCCCCGGCAAGTATGGGCCGATATCTCTACGCTGAACACCTTGGATGAACGTGAGTTTCGAGCGGGGCTGGCAGAAGTAATCAAATACGGGTTGATCAGGGACCGGGATTTTTTTTACTGGTTGGAGGAGAATCTGATATCGTTGGTTAATCTGGAAGAAGAAAGTATGCTCACGGCGATCACCTCCTCCATCAGGAACAAGGCCGCCGTGGTAGAGTTGGATGAGCAGGAGGCAGGTTACAGAAAGATATTGAATCTGGGTCATACTTTTGGCCATGCGTTGGAAGCGGCTGCCGGGTACCGATATTACCTTCATGGAGAAGCGGTGTTGATCGGGATAGAGATGGCCGTATCCCTGGCCGAGAGGCTCAAGCTGATTGCCGGCTGTTATGCGGAAAGAATCAGGGGATTGCTGCAGGTAATCGGCCTTAAACCACCTTTTCCCGGACTTGATCCGGAGAGAGTGATTGAAAAAATCGCCTATGATAAAAAACGCAAGGATGGAACGGTGGTCTTTGTGTTACCCGTTGGTTGCGGCGAGGCGGTAATATATCCCAACCCGCCCGCCAACATGGTTGAAGAAATAATAATATCTTATCTTTCGGGGGAAAGGGACCCACGCTGTTAGGAGGTTTCACTGTTAATCCGGACCTGACGGCAACCTTAGGGGAAGTTTACACAGATACTTGTTACTCACGCATAATTTCGTTAAAATATAGAGGATGTTTTCTTTACAGGAGGCAAGGGATGATCCTGCTGGATGATATACGTAAAAATCACCGGGTGCGTGTTTTTATCGAGAAAGCGGATAAATATCTCGGGCAACTCGGTTACACCGAACACGGTTTCAGGCATACAGAGCTGGTGGCCCGGGTAGCGAGGAAAATAATGCTCGATCTCAACTTTCCCACAAGGGAGGCGGAGCTTGCCGCCATCGCCGGGTATCTTCATGATATCGGTAATGTTGCCGGTCGGGAAGGTCATGACCGGGCCGGGGCAATCATTGCCATGGATATTTTACAGTCTTTGGGAATGCCTCCGGAAGAAGTGGCGGAGGTTGTCGCGGCGATCGGCAACCATGATGAGTCCGAGGGGCGAGTGGTTAACAGGGTATCGGCGGCTCTGATCCTCTCCGATAAGTCGGATGTTCATCGCAGCAGGGTGCGTAATCCGGATATCTCCACCTATGATATCCATGATCGGGTAAACTATGCGGCCGATGAATCCCGCCTGCTTATCAATAGAGAAGAGAAGATAATTACGTTACAGTTGAACATCGATCAGAAGATAAGCCATGTGATGGAATACTTTGAGATTTTTTTGACGAGGATGGTAATGTGCAGACGGGCGGCCACTTTTCTTGATACCCGCTTCAACCTGATTATTAACGGAGCCCAGCTGCTGTAGGGGCTGAGCAGATAAATAATGAAGATTAGTACAAAGAAGGGAGCAAAATGAGAAAACTTGATCTGAAAAGAACCGTTATCTTACTTGTAGTCTGCCTTGCTCTGATTGGTGCAACCGTTGGTATTTTTTCGCAGGCGGATAAGAATATCAATCGAGGGTTGGATATTGGCGGAGGTATTTATATTCTGCTGGAAGCGGTTGAGACCAAAGATCAGAAAGTCGACGGGGAAGCCATTGAACGTGCTATCGCCATTATACAGCACCGTATAGATGAATTGGGCGTGGTTGAACCCTTGGTTCAGAAGCAGGGAGAGCGGCGCATCCGGGTGGAGCTGCCCGGGTATGAAGATGAGATACTGGCCCGTGAGGTGATCGGACGGACTGCGCAGCTCAGATTTGTTGGTCCCGACGAGAAAGAGATATTGACGGGAGCTCACCTCAAAGATGCGCGGGTGATCAGGGACCCGCAGACGATGCAGCCTCAGGTGGCCATAGAACTGGATGCGGAAGGAGCCGGTGCTTTTGCGGCGGCGACGAGAGAGTTTTTTGGCCAGCCGATCGTTATCTATCTGGACGAAGAGGTTCTTTCCGCACCCACGGTCCAGGCGGTTATCGAAAACGGAAATGCGGTTATTACCGGTTCCCGTACCGCGGATGAAGCGGCATATCTGGCCCTGATGCTACGCAGCGGTTCTCTTCCCGTAACTTTGAAAGAACAGGAATTTCGTCTGGTAGGCCCTACCTTGGGGGATCGTACGGAGGAGATCGGCCTCTGGACGGCGGCTATTGGATTTCTAGCTATATTTCTGTTCATGTTGATTTATTACCGTTTTGCCGGTCTGATGGCCGGTGTGGCGCTGATATTTTATCTGGGGTTGGTGATAGGAAGCCTGATGCTGCTGAATGCTACTTTGACCCTTCCGGGGATCGCCGGATTTATCCTCTCTATCGGTATGGCGGTGGATGCCAACGTGATCATCTTTGAGCGGATCAGGGAGGAATTCAGAGGGGGCAAGGGGATGCTGTCATCCCTGGAATCAGGGTTTGAACGTGCTTTTCGCACGGTCCTTGATGCCAACGTGACCACCATCATTGCCGCCGTCATTCTCTTTGCTCTCTCCTCGGGAGCAATAAGAGGTTTTTCGGTTACCCTCATCATCGGGATTATTTGCAGTATGTTTACTTCGGTAGTGATAACGCGCCTGCTGCTAAGGTTGGCTTTTCGCAGTAAAATTCTTCATAAAGGTTCTTCTCTGGGGGTGAAAATGTCATGATTACCAAGCATCGTAAAACGATTTTTATGGCATCGGGGGCATTGATACTGTTGATGCTGGTCTCTCTGGTTTATCATATGGCTGTAAATGGCTGGGGCAGCCTGGGATTGAACCTGGGCATAGATTTTACCGGCGGAACGGTCATACAGTTAAATCTTGGAGAAGATTTCAAGATAGAAGAGATAAAAGAAATCCTTGCCGAATTTGATCTCGAAGGAGCGACCATTCAGAAGGTTAAAACCAGGGAAGCCGGAGGAAATCTTGCTGATGAGGGGGTACTGATCAAGACGGCCCTGTTGCCGGAGAACACCAGGGACGATCTGCTGAGTGCATTTTACGACCGCTGGCCTGACCTTGACCAGGAGGATAAACGTGTAGAGAGTGTCGGCGCCACAGTGGGAGGAGAACAGAAAAAATGGTCGGCGATTGCCCTGGCCCTTGCGTTGGCAGGGATGGTTATCTATATTACCATTCGCTTTGAACTCAAGTTTGCAATTGCGGCTATAGCGGCACTGGTCTTTGACGTCTTGGTGGTTATCGGATTATTTTCAATTTTGCAGATGGAGGTCAATTTTACGTTTATTGCCGCTCTGCTGACCATTATCGGTTATTCGATCAATGATACAATTGTCATCATCGACCGTATCAGAGAGAACATCAGACACAAAAAGAAGCAAGATTATGCGGCGATGGTTGATTTGAGTATTAAACAGAGCCTTGCCCGCTCGATCAACACCTCACTTACCACGCTGCTGGCCTTGATATCTCTGATGATCGGGTTTATCCTGTTTGTCGGAAACCAGGACCTGATTGTTTTTGTAGCGGCCACGGGTATGGGGGTCATCGTCGGAACCTACTCTTCTATTTTCCTGGCCAGTCCGTTATGGCTGACGATGAAGGAAAGAGAGTTTCAACGTCCGGCCAAAGCCAGACGATAGCCGATCATTGATGTGACGAAGGAGGAATTATGCTTGTATGCGGGTGCCAAATTGTGGAGCTATCCCGAGTCCCAACCCGGCCTGATTAAAGAATTGAGCCGGGAGCTGAGTATTCTTCCTCCCGTAGCCGGTGTTTTGGTTAATAGAGGCATAACTTCGATTGCGGAGGCTCGATATTTTTTAAATCCTTCACTCGACGAACTTTACTCTCCCTGGGAGATGAAGGGAATGAATGCCGCCGTAAACCGCCTTATCAGAGCTCTGGATAGGAATGAAAAAATTCTTATTTACGGAGATTATGATGTTGACGGGATTACGGCAACGGCATTATTGACCTCCGCGCTAAACAGGTTGGGAGGATGCGTGAATTATTTTTTGCCCAGCCGTTTTCAGGAAGGTTATGGATTGCAGAAAGAAGTGATCGAGGCTTACCACGGAAAAGGTTACACGCTTATTATTACCGTTGACTGCGGGATAAATGCCGAAGAGGAAGTGCTTTTCAGCCATGATCTGGGGGTTGATATTATCATTACCGACCACCATTACCAGTTGGCCAAAAAACTCAAAGGAGCTTCGGCGGTGGTTAACCCCTTGCAGGAAGGTTGCACCTATCCCTGGAAGTCTTTAGCGGGAGTGGGGGTAGCCTTTAAACTTCTTTGCGCTCTGGAGGAGAAGACGGGTGAAGACCTTGAAACATTTAATTATCTCGATTTTGTCGCCTTGGGAACGGTGGCGGATATCGTACCCTTGAGGGACGAGAACCGGGTGCTGGCATCTCACGGCCTGGAAAAGATAAACCGTAATCCACAGCCGGGTTTGAAAGCGTTGATTGAGGCCACCGGCCTTAAGGATAAAATTATAACCACCAGGGAGCTGGCCTTTATTCTGGCCCCGACTTTAAATGCGGCCGGTCGTCTGGGAACAGCCGATCCGGCGGCAGATTTGCTGCTCCACCGTCAGGCCGGGGAGGCGATGGAGACAGCTCGTTTCCTGGTGGGGGAGAACGAGAGGCGCCGGAGTCTGGCCGATGCAATTAATACCGAAGCCCGGCAGATGATTGATGATTATTACGACGGCAACCCGGAAGACATTATTCTTCTTGGAAAGGAAGGGTGGCCGTACGGAGTAATCGGTATCGTCGCTTCGAAGCTGGTGGATGAGTACAATTTACCCGCGGTGCTGGTGAGTATTGATGGCGATGAAGCGAGAGGCTCGGCACGCAGCATCCCCGGCTTTGATATCACGAAGGCCCTGAAGGAATGCGGCACACTATTGGAGAACTACGGCGGCCATGAGCAGGCGGCAGGCCTGACCGTTAAGTGTGCCAATCTTGAAATATTGAGGAAGCAACTTTCCGCCATAGCCCGGAGCCGGGAGCCGAAAGAGATGATCCCGCGCCTCGATCTTGACGGGGAGCTGGCCGGACCGGAAATTGATATGGAACTGGCCGAGCAGCTGGAAAAACTGGGTCCTTTCGGCGAAGGCAACGAGTACCCCTGTTTTGGTACCCGGGGCTGGAAGGTAAGCCGGTTGCGCCTGGTCGGCAAAAGCATGAACCACCTGAAATTAACTTTAAATAAAAACAACGTTCGCCTAGATCCGATCTGCTTTTTTGGAGATAAGTACAAAGATAAAATTACCCCCGGCCAGGAAATCGATATGGTCGTTACTTTAAAAAACGGAAGATGGCGTGACCGTCCCATTCTTAACATGGAAATCAAGGATATTGCTTATGCATGCAGCCGAATCGAAGTTGGCGATGGCGATATCGAGCTGTTTGACCATCGCCTTCATTCCGATAAGATCTCCTGTTTGAAAGGAGTATTGGATCATTCCGCAGAACCTCTGATCTTTGTCGGCAGCGAGGGTCAACAGTCCCATATCCGGAATAAACTGGATATACCGGCAGGGGTTCGGTTTGTTCGTTCACGGTTTACAGCGGACGATATCCGGGGCCACGGTGGAGAAATTATCTTTTATCATCTTCCCTTATGGCCCCATATTGTAGAGCAGATGGTAGCATCCTGTAACGACAGCTTGAGACTTTATCTCCTGTACCATAAAAAAGATAAGATACTTAACGATAATATTATCAGGGCGGCGCTTCCCACCGCCGGGCAGATAGAGGAATTTTATTTGTTGCTCCTGGAATTGTCGGGAGATAACCGGATTTTTGCCCGTGAAAAGTTGGATGATCTGCACGGAAAGTTTTCGGCGAAGCCGATGACCGGGGCGATGCAAGAACGATGTATAAGCATTCTAACGGAAACAGGGAGCATAAAAGAAGTTCCCGCAGGATGGTTCATCGTCAATCCTGAAGAAGCGGTTGAGGAGAATTTGGCGGAATCACGTACGTTTCGCCGGAGCATGGAATTGAAGAAAACATGTCTGGAATATCAGGATTATCTTCTGGAAACCGGGCAGCAGGATCTATGTGCATACATAAAAAAACTTAAACAGAAAAATTTATGAGCGGGGTAAAAGAAGGTGGCTGTAAAAGAAAAAGGGTTGGAGGAACTAAAAAAAATAATAGATACCCATTATCCTGATTCGGATGCTTGGGAGAAGGTGATGGAGGCTTACAATTTTGCTCTCCGGGCTCATTCCGGACAGAAACGGGTATCAGGAGAATCATATATTGTCCATCCTCTGGGCGTGGCCAAGATACTGGCTGAACTCGAGCTTGATCCCGTTACCATCGTAGCCGGAATCCTCCATGATGTGGTCGAGGATACTGAAGTCACGATCGAGGATCTGGAGAAAGAGTTCGGGTCCGAGATAAGCCTGTTGGTTGACGGGGTTACCAAGCTGAGCCGGCTTGAATTTAAAACCAAGGAGGAGCAGCAGGCGGAGACGCTTCGCAAGATGTTTCTGGCCATGGCCCAGGATATAAGGGTTATCCTCATTAAATTGGCTGATCGCACGCACAACCTGCGCACCCTTCGTCATCTGCATACGGATAAACAGAAAGAGATTGCCCGGGAAACGCTCGATATATATGCTCCTCTGGCCCACCGGCTGGGGATCTACAAGATAAAAGGGGAGATGGAAGATCTATCCTTCCGTTATCTGCAGCAGGAGAAGTATTATGAACTCGTAGATAAACTGGCCAAAAAACGCCGGGAAAGAGAGGAGTTTATCAATCAGGCGATCAAGGTGTTGCGATCCAATCTGGAAAGGGTCAATATTCCTTCCGAGATCCAGGGGCGCCCCAAGCATCTCTTCAGTATTTACATGAAGATGAAGCAGCAGAACAAGAAGTTGTCGGAGATATACGATCTTACGGCCATAAGGATTATCGTCGATACTATAAAAGACTGCTACGGGGCTCTCGGCGTGGTGCATACCATCTGGAGGCCGATACCGGGAAGGTTCAAAGATTTTATCGCCATGCCCAAACCCAATATGTATCAATCTCTTCATACCACGGTGGTGGGAGCCGAAAATGAATTGATTGAAATTCAGATACGCACCTGGGATATGCACCGAACCGCCGAGTATGGTATCGCCGCCCACTGGTACTACAAAGAAAAGCTCAAAGGAGAAGATCAGGAATTCATCAAGAAACTTTCCTGGTTAAGGCAGCTTCTGGAGTGGCAGCAAGATTCACGCGATGCCCTGGAGTTTGTAGAAAATATCAAACTGGACCTTTTTACGGATGAGGTCTTTGTTTTTACCCCCAAAGGAGATGTTATCGATCTGCCTTCAGGGGCCATACCCCTTGACTTTGCCTATCGTATCCATACCGATATCGGCAATAGGTGTGTCGGTTGCCGGGTAAGCGGCCGGCTCGTCCCCCTCGATTATATCCTCAAGACCGGTGATATCGTGGAGGTAATCACCAGTAAACAGGGAGCGCCGAGCCGGGATTGGCTGAAGATGGTAAAGACCTCCACGGCCAGAAACCGTATCCGGGCCTGGTTTAAAAAGGAGCGCCGGGAGGAGAATATCGAGAAGGGGCGGGAACTTCTGGAAAAAGAGCTCCGACGTCAGAGAACCGACTCTTCTCCATTGTTGAAAGAAAGCCTGATCAAAGATGTGGGCATCCGCTTCAATATTCATACTGCCGATGACCTGTATGCGGCGGTGGGGTACGGAGGCGTTAGTACAAACCAGGTTATCAGTCGTCTAAAGGAAGAGTATGCTAAAAGGCACGGTTCCGATGAGGAGCTGGTTTTACCGGAGTCAGGGAAGAGGGTGAGGAAGACTCCTCATGGAAGCCAGGGGGTGTGGATCCATGGATTGGACAATATTCTCACCCGCTTTGCCCGCTGTTGCAACCCGGTTCCCGGCGATGATATCCAGGGGGTGGTCACCGTGGGACGGGGGATATCGGTCCATCGAAAAGACTGTATAAATATCAGGGGTGATAGAATCGCTCCCGAGCGGCTTGTAGATGCTTCATGGATGGAGGTTCCCGATGCCCTTTATCCGGTAGAGATAGAGATCTCCGCTGCGGACAGGCCCAAGCTCCTTTCCGACATCGTATCCTCGATAAGTGAAAACAGAATAAATATTACCGCCGTAAAAGGCAAGACAGACAGGAATTATATATCAACCATCAATCTGACCTTGATGGTAAAAGACTACAATCATTTGCAGCAGGTAATAAACAATATCAAGAAGGTTGAGGATGTTATTACTGTTCGCCGCCATACATCCGCTTAGAAAAGAGGATTGAATCAGAGATGAGAGCAATCGTGCAGAGAGTTACCCATGCGCAAGTCAAGGTTGACGGCCGCACCATAGGGAAGATCGGCAGAGGGATGGTTATATTTATCGGTATAGCTGAAGACGATGGTCCCGAGGATATCAGATATCTGGCCGACAAAATACATTCATTGCGCATCTTTGAAGATGAGGCCGGCAAGATGAATCGTTCCGTCAGGGAGGACGGCGGGGGGCTGCTCTGTATCTCTCAATTTACCCTTTTCGGTGACTGCCGGAAGGGAAATCGGCCCAGCTTTACGGCGGCGGCAAGGCCGGAGAAAGCCAAGTCGGTTTATCTGGATTTCTGCGCTTGTTTGAAGGAGAAAGGACTGCACGTGGAGACCGGTCAATTTGGTGCCATGATGCAGGTGGAAGTGGATAACGACGGCCCGGTAACGATCATGCTTGATAGTAAAAAACTCTTCTGATCTGCCCCAAATCATTCAAGGCCATCTGGATAAGAATGAATTATAAACAGAACCAGGACGCGGATATATCGGCAAGATATGGCGGCGCCTCCCCAAGGTTGATTTTCAGGGTACGGCCGGGATCCAATAACGGAGTCACCCGATGGAACATTTCCAGGTTCCGTTGATGGTAAGAGAACAACCTTTTTCATAACTTCCTTGTAGGGGGAAAATATAGTACCGGGACTGCCCGGATAAATCCGGCTATAAAGGAAGTGAAACCATGGTTGAAGAACTAACTCGATGGGCCAACAAGATAAAGGAAAGAAGAAGGAGAAAGGAAGAGGCACCTTACATATTGGCGGAGTATTTTAACGGCGGTTTTATTTTTGATGAAGAGGTTGCGGGCGGGTTGGATATTACAATCGATGAACTCAAGAAACTCAGGAGCGATTATGATCGCTGATTAACTGTTGATCTGATATTTCTATGACCGGAGCCTTGAATGGTTTTGTAAATTTATATAAAATAAAACCATTCATGTTATTATTATGGTTAGGTAACGGAGGGGGAGAAGAGATGAGACTAAAAGTACCTCGGGGTACCCGTGACCTTGTTCCCGATGAGATAAGAAGCTGGTACTATCTGGAGGAGAAACTGCATGAGGTTGCTCAAAATTATGGTTACGAGGAGATACGCACGCCTGTTTTTGAATATACCAAGGTTTTCTCACGCAGTGTAGGAGAAGATACGGATATTGTGGCCAAAGAGATGTACAGCTTCAAAGATAGGGGAGGAAGGGATATTGCCCTCAGGCCGGAAGGGACCGCGGCGATAGTGCGGGCTTATCTTGAGCATCGTTTCGACGCTCTGCCCCAACCGGTCAAGCTCTATTATTATGGCCCGATGTTTCGCCATGACAACCCCCAATTCGGACGCTACCGCCAGTTCTTTCAGTTCGGTGTGGAGTGCTTCGGGACAGAGCAGCCGGCTGCCGATGTGGAGGTTATATGTCTGGCCCGGGATTTTCTTGAGGCGATCAAGCTGGACAAGACCACTCTTCTTCTGAACAGCGTAGGCTGTCCTGCCTGTCGTCCGGTTTATCAGGAACGGTTGCTCGGTTATCTTGCTCCATACCGGGAAAAACTTTGTTCATTCTGCCGGGTTCGTTTTGAGAGTAACCCTTTAAGGATCCTCGATTGCAAGAAGGGATCATGCCGGGAATTATTTAGAGATGCTCCGGAGATTACTTTTAACCTCTGCGATGATTGCAAGGTTCATTTTGAGACGGTTCAGAATTACTTGATCAATCTCGGCGTAGATTTTAAGGTTGATCCGGGGCTGGTCCGGGGGCTCGATTATTATACCCGCACGGCATTTGAGTTCGTTACCGATAATTTGGGGGCGCAAAATTCAATCGGCGGAGGAGGACGCTACGATAATCTTGTAGAGGTTCTTGGCGGAGAACATACGCCGGCGGTGGGAGTGGCGATGGGGATAGACAGGATTTTGCTTCTACTTAAAGACCGTACCCCGGAAGGAGAGAATCGGGCCAGGGTATTTGTAATCGCCGATACAGATTCCCGTCTGCTGCCGTCCCTGAAGATCGTATCGGAAATACGCAGAGCAGGTATTGCGGCAGAAGTTGATTATGGAGGCAGGAGTATGAAGGCCCGGATGAAATATGCGGGAAAGAAAAATTTTTCTCATGTTGTCATTCTCGGAGAACGTGAACAGAAGCGGGGAAAGGTGACATTAAAGAATATGAGCACGGGAGAACAGGATGAGTTCACTCTTGCGGAGGCCATTGCTTTGATTCATAAAACCAAGGATTCTATCTAGTGGGGAGGACGGGATAATGAGGTTTAAAAGAACTCATTGGTGTGGAGAACTCGGGAGCGGAGATGAAGACAAAAATGTTGTTCTGGCCGGTTGGGTTCAGGGATCAAGAGATCATGGGAAGCTGATTTTTATTGATTTAAGAGATCGCACCGGTCTGGTTCAACTTGTATTTGATCATGATGTTGACTCCGATCTGTTCAAGGCGGCGGAACGGTTAAGAGGAGAATATGTAATTGCCGCCGGCGGTACGGTGGCCAGGCGCTCGGCGGAAACCGTAAACCCCAAACTTTCAACCGGAGATATAGAGATCAAGGTGCAGGAAATGGCGGTGATCAATACCTCCAAAACACCGCCATTTTACATTGAAGACGGTATCCACGTTGATGAGAATCTGAGGCTGAGATACCGTTACCTGGATCTGCGCCGGCCGGAGATGTTCAAAAGACTCAGTTTAAGGCACAATATCATCAGAATTATCAGGGACCAGCTGGATCAGGAAGGTTTTATTGAGGTAGAGACGCCGCTGTTGACGAGGAGTACTCCTGAAGGAGCACGAGATTATCTCGTTCCCGGACGTCTAAGATCGGGCTCATTCTATGCACTGCCTCAATCACCCCAGCTTTTTAAACAGCTTCTGATGGTGGCGGGGATAGAACGCTATTTTCAGATAGCGCGTTGTTTCAGAGATGAAGACTTGAGAGCTGATCGCCAGCCTGAGTTTACTCAGATCGATATGGAGTTATCTTTTGTTGATCAGGAGGAGATATTCAGCATTGTCGAATCAATGCTCGGAAGGGTATGGGAAGAGATCAGGGGACGGAAATTGGAGCCGATTTCCAGAATAAGTTATCAGGAGGCCATGGATCGATTCGGGACCGATAAGCCGGATCTGCGTCTGGGGATGGAACTGGTTGATGTTTCCGCAGCGGTAGTCAAGAGCAGCTTCAGGGTATTCAAAGAGGCGGTGGAAAAAGGCGGAGTGGTGAAAGGGTTGCGGGTTCCCGGGGGCGCCCAATTTTCTCGCAAAATGATCGACGATCTGATCATATATGCCCGCGAGGTGGGTGCCGGTGGGCTGGCCTGGATGATCAGGACTGCAGAAGACTGGAAATCTCCCAT
>MTKW01001627.1_pt1 | contig 138030 bp, 123 predicted proteins | sample 1042761 | NCBI WGS metagenome assembly MTKW01 (sample SAMN06205366, study PRJNA360243) | anaerobic digester metagenome | biome: Wastewater treatment plant; feature: Anaerobic digester sludge; material: sludge; isolation source: anaerobic digester fed with sludge from wastewater treatment plant ... | reverse complement strand
TGCCTTAGTTCCACGTTAAAGTGGAAAAAGTTGAAGGGCCGCTCGCTGGTCCGCCGCTCAAGGTAAAGGTCTGCCAAACGCTCGTATTCACTCAAAACGGCCGGCAGGTGTTCTTCTGTCAGGGCGTAGTCCGCCTCGGCGTCTGTAACAACGGGTTCAACTGAGATCTCCTTGAAGCCAAGTTCGCTTAAATGAAGCACATCTTCCGCAAAATCCAGGTTGCGGGCGGTAAAGGTGCCCCGGACATAATAGCTCTTGCCGCCGCGGCCATCTAGCAAACGCTGGAACTTGGGCACAATCGTCTCGTAGACAGAGCCCCGGCCCGAAATGGTGTGCCGGATGGAATCGTTTACCTCTTTTCTCCCGTCCAGGCTGAGCACGACGTTGTACATTTCTTTGTTGATGAACTCCTCAATTTCAGGGGTGAGACCAATTCCATTGGTCGTTAACGTAAAGCGAAACTCCTTCCCGCTCTCAGCTGCCCTCTCCTTGCCGTAGGCAACCGTCTCCTTCACCACATCCCGATTCAGCAGGGGCTCCCCACCGAAAAAGTCTATCTCCAAATGGCGGCGGTTGCCGGAATTGGCGATGAGAAAATCTACTGCCTGCTTGGCCACGTCCAGCGGCATCAATTCCCTACTACCGCCAAAGTCACCTGTGCTGGCAAAACAGTAGTCGCAGCGCAGATTGCAGTCATGGGCCACATTGAGGCAAAGCGCTTTCACCACAACCCCGGTTCGCTCCGGTACTTCGGACAGATCGGGACTGAAAAGAAGACCGGCAGCCGTGAGCTCCGCCACTTCCTCTGCCGCATAGGCCAAATCTCCCCGCCCTGAGAATTCCGGGACAATTTGCCCAAATTCCCTAATTCGCCCATTTTGTAGAATTTCCTCTATTACCCTTAGGGCATATTCATCTACCACGTGGACTGCACCAGAGTTCCCATCGACTACAATATGCTGGCCACCCTGGGTAAAGGTATGGACACATTTCTTTTCCAACAACAATAATCACTCCCATATAATGAACAAGCAACTTCCTGCCTCGGAAGTTGCTTGTTTTTTACTTCTCACACACCTGATTTCCTACCGTACAAGATGTTTTGCAGGCAGACTGACATGAGGCTTGACATTCACCACAGCCCCCAGTCACCAAAGTTGCTTTGAGTGCTGTACCGCTTAGTGTTTTAATATGCCTTTTCCTCACCTTGCCACTCCCCATCCTTAAAATTCCACTTTATTATAACATAAAATGGCGTGGGAGGCAAAGCTTTCCATGCTAAATATCCCGGGTAGCAACCAGGTTAACGCCTAGGTCAAGGAAGTTTTCCACGATCACATCACCCATTTTTACGGGTGCCTCTACCTCTAGCCCAGCCGTTGCCAGCATCGCTTCAGCCAGCTTCTCCTTGGGAATGGGCTGATCGGTTCTCACAGGCAGAAGGGGATGGACACCGCCTTTTACCTTGACGGTGGTTGTTAGCGTTCTCTCCGGTGCGGTGTGTTCTTTAATGGCATAGGTCTTGCCTCTGGCGCACTTATTGCCGGTAACGGATAGGATTTCTCCCTCTGCATTGAGTTCCAAAACGACCTGACAGCTCAAGGGACAAACTGTACACGTTATTATCTTACGCACCGCTCCCCACCTCCTCTTGTGCAGTGATCCGGATCGTGAGAGTGTCGCCGGAAATCTTGCCCAGCATTTCCGGTGTAAGCTTCACATCCAGCATTTCACTGGGCCGTACCATCTGTTTACGCAGCCGGCGCAGTTCTCCCACCTCAAGATAGACATCGATCTGTGGCTTCTGCACCCGCATATAGAGCTCTACAGGTTCGTCGGTTGAGATCTCATGGGGTACAACGTAGCGAATGTTCTCGCCGGCCTTAACCTTTATCCGCCTTTTCGGTTCAGTCAATCTTCCTAAGGCAAAGCGTCCGGCAAAACTACCTGCCCGCTCCGCTTCCTTGGAGACATTGTCAACTAGGTCATGGACATGGAGTACATTGCCGCAGGCAAAGATACCAGGCACTGTGGTCATCAAAAACTCGTTAACATTTGGGCCATTTGTAATGGGATCGATCTGAACACCCACCCCTTCACTCAGCTCATTTTCCGGGATTAGTCCAACTGAGAGAAGCAGTGTATCGCATTCAATGAACTCTTCCGTCCCAGGTATGGGATCCCAGTTTTCATCTACCTTAGCGATGGTTACGCCCTCAATCCGTTCATTGCCGTGGATCTCCACCACGGTAGAGGCAAGGTGGAGGGGGATATCAAAGTCCTCCAAGCACTGTACTACATTCCGGGTCAGTCCCGCTGCATAGGGCAGCGCTTCTACTACCGCTTCCACTTTGGCACCTTCTAAAGTAAAGCGCCTCGCCATGATCAGGCCAATATCACCGGATCCGAGGATGACAGCCTTTTTCCCGGGCATATACCCGTCTATATTCACATAGCGCTGGGCTGTTCCTGCGGAAAATACACCGGCTGGACGGGATCCGGGTATGCGTAGGGCACCCCTGGTCCGCTCCCGGCAGCCCATGGCGAGCACAATAGCTCCCGCATCGATTTTGAGCATACCCATGGAAGCATTCACTGCATAGATCGTCCGCTCCGGCGTGATTTCTAACACCATCGTCTCCAGCAGCACTTCAACGTCAGTTTCCTTTAAAAGGTCGATATACTTCTGCGCGTATTCCGGGCCTGTCAGTTCAGCCTTAAAGCGGTGCAAGCCGAAACCGTGGTGGATGCACTGTTGGAGGATCCCCCCAAGCTCGATGTTGCGCTCCAGAACGACCACCTTCTTGGCGCCTTCGTTGTGGGCAGCTAGAGCAGCCGCCAAACCAGCCGGTCCGCCTCCAATCACAACCACATCAGCCGTTAAGTGTTTCATTGCCGCACCCCATCTCTCAGTAATTCTTTGGCATGATACATGATCATCTCACTGCCGGGCCCCCGTTTGGTTACTTTCTCCAGGGTAATATTCAGCTCACGAGCCAGAATCTCCATAACCAAAGGCTGGCAGAAGCCGCCCTGGCAGCGCCCAGCCCCTCCTCTGGCCCTAAACTTGATGCCGTCTAACGTCCTGGCACCTCGGCGGATGGCATCAACGATCTCCCCTTCTGTCACCGTTTCACAGCGGCAGATAATCCGGCCGAAGCTTGGGTCTTTCCGCACCAGTTCATCCCGCTCCTCGTGGGACAGCTCATTGAAGCGAATAACGGGCTCCCGGCGGGGATTAAAGTCCTCTTTCGGCTCCAGCACATAACCCTTGTCTTTCAGCATCTCAGGCACATGGGCTGCTATGGCCGGTGCGGCAGTAAGGCCGGGGGATTCAATTCCGGCAAGGTGGATCAAGCCGCGCACCCTAGGGGAGAATTCCACAATGAAATCACCTCTATCGCTTGCGGCCCTCAGACCAGCAAACTGGGCGATAACTTTCCGTACCTGGAGGTTAGGTACCAAACTCTTAGCACCTTCGTAAATCTGTCTGAAACCCTCATAGGTCGTGGCCAAATCGTCCTTTGCCGGCACATTGTGGCTGGTTGGTCCCATCATCAAGTTGCCGGCAGCGGTAGGTATAACTAAAATACCCTTGCTGATCTCGCTTGGAACCGGAAAGATGGTGGAAGTAACTACGTTCTTCTCCGATAGGTCGAAGAGATACTCCTCACCCTTGCGGGGCAGGATGGAAAAATAGGCGTCACCAAATAGGCGGGCGATCTCATCTGCCTTAAGACCGGCCACGTTCACCACTATATCCGCCTCAATGATGTACTGGGGAGTTTCGAGATATTTCTTGTCCCCGTCCACCCAACCATTGATAACCGGATTTTCCACCAGAAGCTGGGCTCCGTTTTGAATGGCGTTTTCCATCAGGGCAGCCGCCAGTTCAAAGGGCATAACCGAACCACCCTCCGGCGCATACATTGCGCCCACGATACTCCTGCTTAAATTGGGCTCCAGCTCAAACAGTTCTTCCTGGCTGAGCAAGCGCAGGTTTACCCCCCTGTCTTTGCCCCTTTGGTAGTAGCGCTGGACTACCTCCATCTCCTCTTCTGTGCGGGCCACCAGCAGGATACCGTTCTGGACAAACGTCACATCCAATTCCTCGCAGAGCTTAGGAAACATCTGGTTACCCGGGAGGCAAAACTTCGCCTTCAGCGTACCGGGTTCTTCATGGAAGCCCCCATGGACGATACCGCTGTTGGCCTTGGTCGTACCCCAGCCAACCTCGGGCTCGGCCTCGATCAGCAAGACATCGAGTTTGTACCGGCTGAGCTCCCTGGCTACGCAGGTACCAACTATCCCTCCTCCAACAATTGCTACCTGAACCGATCTTCGCTCTTTACCCACTCCACTCACAGCCTCCTCCTTTTTGAAGAACAAAAAAACCCCGCCGAAGGATCGTGAAATCCACCGGTAGGGTTTTTCTCTCTTCTCTTACCCCGACGGTAAATATAACCTATTGCACCTTAATGATACAATATTTTACCGTCGCTTGCAAGAGTTTTAACATTTTTTACCCTTAGTTCTTTTCTGCGCCGGCTGCAGGTACTAGGTGGCAGGCCACATAGTGACCATCGCCCGTGTCTACAAACTCGGGCTCTTGCACACGGCAGATATCCATTACCTTGGGGCACCTGGTGTGGAAACGACAGCCTGAAGGCGGGTTGATCGGGCTGGGTACATCGCCCTTCAAGATAATCCGTTCCTTCTTGATGGTTGGGTCAGCCTCTGGAATGGCAGAGAGTAGAGCCTGGGTGTAAGGATGCTTCGGATTGCGGTACAGCTCTTCTTTGTCGGTCAGTTCTACGATCTTACCGAGGTACATTACTGCCACCCGGTCTGAAATATGCTTCACAACGCTCAGGTCGTGGGCAATAAACAGATAGGTCAAGCCGAACTCTTCCTGCAGATCCTGCAGCAGGTTAATAACCTGGGCTTGGATGGATACGTCCAGCGCCGAAACGGGCTCATCCGCAATAATCAGCCTGGGGTTAACAGCCAAGGCACGGGCAATACCGATACGCTGGCGCTGACCGCCGGAGAATTCGTGGGGGAAGCGGCGGGCGTGGAAGGCACTCAGACCAACCGTCTCAAGGATTTCCCGCACCCTCTTTTCCCGTTCTGCTCCCCTTGCTAGTTTATGAATATAGAGGGGTTCACCGATGATGTCCCCTACTGTCATCCTCGGGTTAAGCGAACCATACGGGTCTTGGAAAATGATCTGAATCTCTTTCCTCAACTCCCGCATCTCATCTTTGGGTAACTGAGGAATGCTTTTGCCGTCAAAGATGATGTTGCCTGAAGTGGGCTCAAGCAAACGGAGGATCAAACGTCCCACAGTGGTCTTACCGCAGCCACTCTCACCTACTAAACCAAGCGTCTCTCCCTTGAGAATGTCAAAGGAAACACCGTCAACCGCCTGGACCGCACCAACCTGTTTGCTGAAGATGATCCCCTGGCGGATAGGAAAGTGTTTAACTAGATCTCGAACTTCTAAGAGATTCTCTTGTTGTGCAACCTGGTTAACAGCTGTCATTTAGCCCACCTCCCCGTTCTTTTGGTCAACTTCTGCATTCTCATTGTAATCAACAACCTTCCAGCAGGCCACACTGTGTCCTTCACTTACCTCAAACGCAGGCGGCACTTTTGCACGGCATAGATCGGTTGCGAACGGACAGCGTGGGTGGAAACCGCAGCCCTCAGGGAAGCTGCCCGGAATGGGAACTGTACCCGGAATGGCCTGCAGCCTGGAACCGTCGCCGTCAAGGCGCGGGATAGACCCTAAGAGTCCAATGGTGTAAGGATGCATTGGCTCCTGAAAGATTGTGAGTGTGTCCGCACTTTCTACGATCTTACCTGTATACATAACCACCACTTTTTCGACCAGTTCAGCAATGACACCCAGGTCGTGGGTGATCATCATAATGGCCGTACCAGTTTCTTCCCTCAGCTCACGCATGAGGTCCAAAATCTGGGCTTGGATAGTAACGTCCAATGCGGTGGTGGGCTCATCGGCAATCAGTAATTTAGGATTACAAGATAAAGCCATGGCGATCATGACCCTCTGGCGCATACCGCCGCTCATCTGATGGGGATAGTCGTCTATTCTTTTCTCCGGCGACGGGATTCCGACCAACCGCAGCATTTCAATTGCTTTTTCCCGTGCCGCATTTTTATCCAGACCTTGATGCAGCATAATCGCTTCACAAATCTGGTTACCCACTGTAAATACGGGGTTAAGCGAAGTCATGGGTTCTTGGAAGATCATGGAGATGTCATTACCCCGAATATGACGCATCTCTGCTTCGTCGAGCTCAAGCAGATTTCTGCCTTCGAATATAATTTCGCCACCCTCAATTTTCCCCGGTGGCTGGGGAATTAGGCCCATTACTGACAGAGAGGTTACGCTCTTGCCGCAACCGGATTCGCCTACGATGCCGATAGTCCCACCCCGATCAAGATCGAAGCTGACGCCATCAACTGCGGGAATCACTCCATCATCTGTATAGAAGTAAGTTTTGAGGCCCTTTACTGACAGCAATTTCTGTGTCATAGTTACCCTCCCTCTCTATGTCCTACCATCAATGAAATGCTGAACCCCATGTATCAAAGGATAATTCGCCGACCATGGCGGATCTCCTGCCTAAACCTTTTGGAATTACTGTTAAGATTTGCCACGCTCCGTGCCCACATTAGCCCGTATGGTGCACCTTCAGCTCCGTTTCCTGGCGAGACCAGTGCAGAGAAACGCCTTCCAAACCGAACCACAGACGCTCCAAGGCAGCTATCTCGCCCTGGGCAAGCAAAACGGAACTAAGTCTGAAGACAGGCTCAGACTGGGCCAAGGCCAACAGGGAGTTGAGCGAACTGCCCCTAACAACCTCAATTTTCTGCTCGCCTACCGTCAACTCACCGCCATTGGGCAAGAGTTGGCGCAGGTTTATGTAATCGGGGCATACTGTCACACTGGTGGGGGTAACTATCTGCTCATAGACCAAAAGGTCTCCCCTACGGCCAAGTGCACTTAGCTGAAAAAGCTTCTCCTCCGCTCCCCACGGGCTTAAGGATGAATGTACCTCTTTGCCAGTAATCCTGATGATCTCCAGTTCGGCAGTGATTTGCTCGGGTTCATTCCCTGCTTCCTCACCCAACCTCTTTTCCAAACGCCGGGCGTACTGCCGCCGCAGTTTATTCAAGGAAAGGCCCGCTTCAGAAAGGATGGTACGCACATAGCGGGATGTGGTTCCTGACCTTTCGCTAAGCTCGTCCACCGTTAAGAATGGGTCCCCTTGGGCGAGGGTAATCACCTTGGCCTTGATGGATTCAGCCATTTCCTTACCTCCGCTATAGAATGCGCTCTAAGCGAGAAGTCTCGCTCAAACCGGGAATCCGTCCCCGTTTAGCAACCGGTTTGCCGTTCACTTCCTTCAGGTCCATAGTCATATCAATGGCAGGTGCACTGGAGATGTAGCTTCCCACCCCAAAGGCATCAGCTCCAGCCTCCGCCAGAAGCTTGATTCGTTCCGGATCAAGACCGCCTGAAACGAAAATCTGAATGTTTTCATGCCCGGCCAGATCCAGTTTCGCCCTAAGCTCCTTAACTAAGGCGGGAGTTACTCCCCCCCGCTCACTGGGCGTATCTAAGCGGACTGCTTCCAAACCCGTTTCGGGTGAGGAAGCGAGGCGGATGCTCTCTTCCACCTCATCTTTAAACGTATCAACCAGCATCAAACGCCTTGACTCAGGCGGCATAAAGCGGTTATAGGCAATAGCAGTTTCGAGGGAATCCCCTACGATTAAAAAGAGGGCGTGGGGTACTGTACCGGAAGGCTCGAATCCGGCCAGTTTCGCTCCTAAAATGCAGGACGCGCCATCGGCACCGCCCACAATCGCAGCCCGCTCCATCACAGGCGCTACCGCAGGATGGACGTGGCGTGCGCCGAAGCAGAGCACAGGTCTGCCGTCAGCAGCCTCTTTAGCAATACTAGCAGCTGTAGCCCAGCCGCTGGAGCTGGCTAGAATACCTAGCACAGCCGTTTCGTAAATGCCGAAGTCAGTGTATCTGCCCTTAATACGCATCACAACTTCCTTCGCTTCGAACCTAGCCCCTTCGGGCAGGCTCCACACTTCCACGCCTGTCCCCTCAAGCAGGTTTTTCGCTTCCTCTACCCCAACCAAAATACCTGGGCGCCGCGGGAAGATCTCCGCCACTACCTCCGTGTCCTGCAGATTGAGGTTATGCAGGATTTCGTTTGTTTTGACGAAATAAATATCGGTTGTTAAGCCTTGGATAATCTCCTCTGGTGTAGCCGAGGCAAACTTTCGGCCCTGCTCAACCGTGTAATCCGTTACTTGTTGGACAGTCTCAATTCGCTTGTTCATGCCCCTACTCCTTCCCATATTGCAGCTCTGCTCCATAGAGAAAACCGTATACTCGCCGCATTAATTCCACCTTCCGCACAAAAGAGCGCGTCTCGCCGAAGGGGATATCTCCAGTGTTGACCCAGGAGCCATCCCAAACACCTTCGCTCAACCAACGTGTCACGTGGCTGGGCCCACCGTTATAGGCAGCAATGGCCGCGTGTTCGGTGGGGAACAAATCTAAAAGATAACGTAAATAAGAAACGCCCAGCTCGATATTGGTCTCCGGCTGGAACAGATCAATGCTATGCTCCCCATCGCCTCGCAGCCAAGCGGCTGTAGAGGGCATGAGCTGCATCAAACCCACCGCACCCTTGGCTGAAATGGCCCCTACCCGAAAGGCACTTTCCGCATTGATCACCGCCGCGATTAGGACGGGGTCTACCCCAGCCTCCTCGGAGTGTTTTAAAATCAAAGGGACAAAGTCCAGCGGAAAGGCCCGCTCGAGCACAGAAGGAAGCTTAAAAAGAAAAAGAACAATCAATAGAATTATAACTGAAGTGAACAGGCTTCTCAAAGTCTTTAGTCCTCTTTGGCACGTAATAGTCCCTGCAGTACGAACTCTGCAGTCCGCTCATTGGTTGCCACCGGCACATTGTGCACGTCACAAACGCGCAGCAAAGCGGTGATGTCAGGCTCATGGGGCTGAGCTGTAAGCGGATCGCGCAAAAAGATGACAGCGCCTACCTCTTCGTTCGCCACCAGAGCGCCAATCATCTGGTCACCGCCGATTGGCCCGGACAGAACCCTGGTAATAGGCAGACCGGTTGCCTCCTGCAGCAGTCTACCCGTTGTCCCAGTAGCCACTATCTCGAAATTTCGCAGCTGCTCAATATGGCGTTTAGCGAACTCGATCATTAAGTCCTTCTTTTTATCGTGAGCAATAAGGGCTAGTTTCACCTTGTACCTCCTTCAACAGCTTCTCAAGCTGGGCCCAAGTCGCCTGCAGGGACCCACTGTTGTCAATCACCCTGGTCGCCCGAGCCGCCTTTTCGGCCAAGGGCATTTGGCTGGCAATGATCTGTTCCGCCAGCTCCCGCGTTACATTAGACCTCTTCAGCAGCCTATCAAGTTGTGTTTCTCCGTCAACATACACAACCCAAACCTCATCCACGCTTTCTTCAAACCCCACCTCATACAGCAGGGGGATTTCCATAAAAACGAGACCGCCTTCTCGTTCCAACCGCGCTCCTTCATCCTTCAGCCTCTGGAGCACAATGGGATGGATTATACTTTCCAGTCTGCGGCGCTGTTTTGGATCGGAAAAGACGATTTTCCCCAATTTGGCCCGATCGATTTTCCCCCCATCAGTTACAACCTGGGGGAAAGCCTCACACACCTGCCTATAGCCTTCCGTCCCCGGCTCCACCGCTTGCCTGGCATACAGATCCGCATCCAAAACAACATGGCCAAGTCTGCGCAAGTATTCAGCTGCGGTAGACTTACCGCTGGCAATACCGCCGGTAATCCCGATAATCATACCTTCGTCACCTGACAACGGGGACAGTAGTGGCTGGTACGCCCCGCCACTTTAGTATGCTCAATGGGTGCTTGACAGCGCGGACAAAGTTCACCCTTTTTGCCGTAGATAAGTAGTTTGTTTTGGAACGTCCCTTCCTGCCCGTACCCCGTGCGGTAATCGCTGATTGTGGTACCTTGATTGGCAATTGCATCCTCCAACACCGCAGTGATCGCCTGATGGAGGCGTTCCTTTTCAACATCAGTAAGGGAGCCTGCTGCCCGTTCAGGATGGATCTGGGCCGCAAAGAGGCTCTCATCCACATAGATGTTTCCCAAACCGGCCACCTTAGTCTGATCCAAAAGAAGACCCTTAATAGTGGCTTGACGTCCTTCTAGCATTTGACTAAACGCTTCAACCGTAAAGTCAGCGGATAAGGGTTCTATTCCCAAAGTGAATAAACCTCTGATCTGTTCGTAATTTCCCTTTTTGACTAAATTGAGCGTAGCGAACTTACGCACATCCTCAAAACGGAGCTGTCCGTCGTCCCCAAAGTCAAAAAGGGCAGAAGTGTGCTTGGCCAGGGGTATCTCGCCGTTGGAATAGAAAATGAGGCGTCCCGTCATGCGCAGATGGGCTATAAGTTCCCATTCCTCCAGCAGCTCAAAGATAAGGTATTTGCCGCGCCTGGACAGGGCAGTGAATTCACTCCCCACCAGCACATCCCGGACGTCTTCTTCATCTACCCCCTGCAGAATGCGGGGATAGAGGATTTCAACCGCTTCTATCCGTTTATTCAGTACAACAGGCACTAGACTGCGCCTGACAGTTTCAACTTCTGGGAGCTCAGGCATCAATCAATCTCCTCAACCTCAATTTTTTCCGATTGGCTCCAATTGGGGCCGCAGGATAGTTCCACAACTAAAGGAACATCAAGCTCCATGACGTTTTCCATTTCCCGCTTTACCAGCTTAGCTACGTCCATCAGTTCCGCCTCGGGAACCTCAAGCACAAGTTCGTCATGGACCTGAAGCAGCAGCTGGGCTTGGAAACCGCCCGCCTGAAGGGCCCGTTCCACATTAAGCATGGCCAGTTTGATTATATCGGCGGCGCTGCCCTGGATGGGCGAGTTCATTGCAGTGCGGGCAGCGAAATTCCTGACCGCATAGTTCCGGCTGTGCAAACCGGGCAAATAACGTCTTCGCCCGAGTAGGGTTGTGACATAACCTTCCCGCCGTCCCATTTCCACCGCACCGTCCAGATACCGCTTCACATTGGGGTAGCGCTGGAAGTAAGAATCAATGTAAACCTGGGCCTCCGCCCTGGTTAGGTTAATTCCTTTGGCCAAGCCAAAGCTGCTGATACCGTAGATTATGCCAAAGTTGATAGCCTTGGCCGCATTTCGCTCTTCAGGTGTGACTTGATCAAGTTCCCTTTCAAAAACCTCGGCAGCGGTGCGCAGATGGATATCGAGCCCCTGCCGAAAGGCATCCAGGAGTACCTCGTCTTGGGACAGATGGGCCAATAGCCTAAGCTCGATCTGGGAGTAGTCCGCACTGAGCAGTACCCAACCCTCAGGTACTATAAATGCCTCCCGAATACGCCTGCCTTCAGCAGTCCGAACCGGGATATTCTGCAAATTAGGATGGGTCGAGCTCAAACGGCCCGTGGCAGTTACCGTTTGGTTAAAGGTAGTATGGATCCGCTTCGTTTCAGGCGAGATCAGCTCACCTAAAGCGTCCGCGTACGTGGATTTCAGCTTCGCTACCTGCCGGTATTCCAAGATCTCGTTAACAATGGGATATTCCTCGGCCAGCTCTTCCAGCACATCTGCCGCTGTGGACGGTCCAGTTTTGGTCCGTTTCAGGACGGGAAGGCCCATCTTTTTAAACAGAATAACACCGAGCTGTTTGGGCGAATTAATGTTGAACTTTTCACCCGCCTGGGTATGGATGGAATCGGTGAGTCTAGTTAGGGTCTCGTCCAAATCGGCAGAGATTTCCTCCAAACGCTCTGGATCAACTAGGATACCCCGCTTTTCCATACGGGCTAGCACGCTGGCTAAAGGCAGTTCTACCTTTTGGTATAACTCATACAGATCGTCTTTTTGCAGTTCCTTAAAGATCATGGGTGCTGTCGTCCGCATCACCCGCACTGCGCTCGCCATGTACCTGGGATCTTTTTCAGGCAAGGACACGCCGGGCAGCTGCCAGTTGGCGGTAAGTCCCTTGAGATCCCAGCGCGTTTCTGGATTGAGACAGTAAAGGGCCAGCTCAAAGTCTAAGGCCACAGGCAAGGGAATATCGTAAGTCCCTAGTAGATGGATCAGTTCTTTACTGCTGGAGCAATAAACCTCTTTTTCAGCTACGGCACCGCGCAGTTCTTCCCGTTTTTTCTCCACAAGACTGTGGGACAGGAGCCAGGCCTGATCGCCTGTGAGACAGACCGCCTTTTTCTGTTCCGAGAAATTGGCAAGGTAGATCTCGTCCACTGCAACCAGACTACCTAGAAATTCAAGGAAGTTGCTGTCTGTTACCTCGCTGTAACTGTCGTCCCAGTCTGTTGGGGCAGCCGCAGAAGATTTCTCCATCCCCGGTACCTTCTCCAACAGGCTTTCAAAATCGAGGGCAGTAAAAAGCCGCTCCACCTCAGCACGATCAATCTCCGCCTTGGCACTGAAATCCACCGTTACCGGTGCATCGCAGTTAATGGTAGCCAGTTCTCTGCTCAAGAGGGCCAAGTTCCTGTGTTCAAGCAAGCGTTCCTTAAGCTTGCCTTTTATTTCGTCTATATTATTATAAACTTCTTCTATACTGTGGTAGCTACCCAGAAGTCTGAGGGCCGTCTTCTCACCCACCCCGGGAACACCAGGGATGTTGTCTGAACTGTCCCCCATCAAACCCTTAAGCTCAATTACCTGCTCAGGCGTGAGCCCGTATTCCTTCTCCAGCACATCTAGGTCTATCAGCTCGGTCTCCGTGATGCCCCGTTTGGTGAACAACACTTTGGTCTGCTCTGAAACAAGCTGAAAGGCATCCCGATCGCCTGTGACAACGAACACCTCGTAGCCCGCTTTTTCTGCCTGCTTCGCCGCAGTTCCTAGGATATCGTCTGCCTCAAAACCCTGTAGTTCCAAGCGGGGAATCCCTAAGGCATCCAGGACCTGTTTCATCACTGGAATTTGCAGGCGCAGATCGTCCGGCATGGGCCTGCGCTGAGCCTTGTACTCTTCATACTGCTCATGCCGAAACGTGGGCCCGGAGAGGTCGAAGGCAAAGATGATTTGTTCAGGGTCGTAATCCTCCTGAAGGCGAAAGAGCATTCTAGTCAAGCCGTAAACCGCGCCTGTAGGCTCCCCGGCCCGGTTGGTTAAAGGCGGCAAGGCGTAGAATGCCCGGTTGATCAGGCTGTTACCGTCTATAAGTAATAAGCGTTTCGACACGCAACATCCCCCGTTTCTTCCTCAGTTATTCCACACCCCTCTGTAAAAACCTGCCTCAACTGGCTAATGCCTCCCATTCTACCGACTATTACATAAAGGCATAGGCTTGTCTGTACTGAATACTACGTTGTAAGATCAATACAGACCTAACCTATTAGAAAAGGAGTAGTATAATGCGACGCACAACCATTACTTCCTTAGTCTTGGTATTCATGCTCATTTTCCCTTTTAACCTTAGCGTTGCTGCGGCTTTCAGTGATATTGCAGATAACTGGGCGCGCAGCTCAGTAACCCAACTGGCCGGGGAAGGCCTCTTTGCAGAAATGTGGGAAGGAGAGTTCCATCCCCATCAGCCCCTGATGCGGAGCGAAGCACTTGAACTTCTGGCAAGAGCCTTTCACGTAAGCGAAAAGGACATTGCCTCCCTTGACAGCTGGCTGACAGACGCTTTCCCTTCCGATCTGGAGGAAATCACCCGGGGTGAGTTCGCCGCCGCACTAGGTAGTGTGCTTGGCCTGGGGCAGCGCACATCCTTCCCTGCCGGGTTTTATCCTTCCTTTGGGGACGTTGAGCCAGGCTATCCCGGTGCTTTGGCAGCGGAGCTTCTCAAAATGCTGGAAGTGCTTCCCCACCATATGCACGGCCGGTTTGAATCCTACCGGCTGGTAACCCGCAGTGAGGCTGCCTTTATGTTGGACGAAGCGACCCAATTCGAGAGAATTACTGGCGAAGTGGCAGGCATTGACGGTGAAGAAGGCAGGCTCTTAATCGACGAACGTCCCATTCAACTCACAGCAGAAACCATCTTCCTCACAGCCGATGGCTTCGAAGGCGATGAACTGGGCGTGGGAGAGGCCATTGAAGCTCTAGTAAAAGACGAAAAAGCCCTCCTAGTCACTCTGGGCAGGGATCATACCGCCCAGGTATTACTGCAGGGCCTTAATAACTTAACCGAAGTATTGGCCGATGTATTGACCCCAGCCCAGCTCTCGGCAATTCTTGAGGGCGACTGGGATCAGCTGAACGAGGAAGTTCAGTACCAAGTGTACGAAGAACTAATGGCCCGCGGGCTGGCGCCCTGGGAAGCGGATGCCCTTCTAAAACAAGATTGGGGTGCGCTGCAGCTTATGGCCCAGGAAAGGATCACTCAGGAAGCCGCCAATTACTTCGAGGTTCCACCCGAGCTGGTTCACGCCGCACTTACCCGTAACTGGGGTAAGGTGTTGGAATACGTGCAGATAGAATTGACCGAACGGCTTCTAGCGAGCGATTGGCTCAAGCTGCAGCCCAAAAATTAGTCTAGTCTTCCTTTTCCCACTCGAGGCGCAGATCGGTGAGCGCCTGATCAGTGAGGAAATGTTCGGCGGGAAAATACACGTCCCCCCAAAAGGTTAAGGCAGTCATCTGCTGGGGCACGAGCTGACAGGCGTGCCCCGTTCCTGCCACATAGATCTGACCCTGGTATACCAGGGCTTTACCTAAATAGGAGCGGCCCAGATAGGCGTAGGGTCCGATCAGCCTCAAACCGTCTGCCATCTGTTCATGGCGAAGTCCCGTTAGGTCAAGGTAAGCCTGCAGGGGCAGAAAATGCTGCTCTCCCCACTGCACAACTTCATCCTGGAAATCTGCGGGCACAAGGTGCGGTGCTGGAACAGGTAAGTAGCACTGCTCACCTGCCTTTACTGCCACCAAATCCAGTTCGTTGCCGTTGAGACTTACGGGCAGCTCCAAAGGTAGGAGCTGGGGCTGACCGTCAGCTTCCTGCAACAGGCCCAAAAGGGCCGGCCAATGAACACCTTCCCAGCCAAGGCGCTCCAGCTCCGCCTGCAGCTGAGCAAGACTACTGCCCTGTTTGTACACGTCTGGGAAAATGGTGACTATCTTTGTGCCAAGCAGGGGATCTTCCTCCATGATCACGGTCTGATACATAATCTTCACCACAGTGCCCACCTCAACCATCTCACTCAGCTCTTCCACATCCGCGTTGTACATACGGATGCAGCCCGATGATGCGGCTGAACCGATGGAATTCTCATTGTTCGTACCGTGGATGCCGTAACCGGCAAAACCCAGGCCCAGCCAGCGCGTACCCACCGGATTATCAGGCCCGGGTGGTATGGGTGTCAGTCCTCTGGCGGCGGCGTTAGGCGGATAATAGGTTGGATTGGCCACCTTATTGATAATTCTGGTCTCTCCCACAACGGAAGGATTTAGCTCTGTCCCGATACTGATGGGATAGGACTTGATGGGTATGCCGTTTTGGTAGAGCCAGAGCTTAAAAGCGGGAATATTGATTACAACATGATACTCTGCCGCTGCGGCGAAGGAAAGGGACAGCACCAGCAGCACTGTGAATGTGATCTCCTGCAGCTTTTTTGACATAAAAATCTCCTCCCCCGTTCTACATTAAGTATGTGGAACGGGAGAGGAGAATATGCCCTTACTTGGAATTTTTAACTAACTGCAGCGGCTGAATCCACAGTCGAGACAGGTTGAGCAGCCACTTTCTTCTACCATTGTACCGCCGCAATCGGGGCAGGTAGCTCCGGAGAAGACTGCAGGTTGAGATCTGTCAATCATAACCGGATTGACCACCGGTGCCGGGTTAGGCAGCTCAGAGTCTTTCACTCCGTTCTGCTTCACATACTGTTCCAGTACCTGAGCGATTGCGTCCGGACAGGAGAGTACCTGCTGGCCGTCCTGCCAGATTGGATGGGGGCAGCGAATGCCCTTAAGCTGTTTCACGATCTGCATTGGCTCCACACCTGACCTCAGGGAGAGGGAGATGAGCCTGGCAGTTGCTTCGGAGAAAGCGCCTGCACAGCCGCCCGCTTTCCCGATCGTGGTGAACACTTCACAGATGCCCTGGTCGTCTTCGTTGATCGTCACATACAACGTGCCGCAGCCCGTTTTTATCCGGATTGTCTGGCCCCTGGTAACGGTTGGGCGCCTTCTAGGCGAAGGGTGCGGCCTACCGCTCGCTGTTTGCTCTTCCTTCTTCTGCTCCGTGCCAACCTGGAGCACTTCACCTTCACGGGAACCGGCTCTGTATACGGTAACACCTTTGCAGCCCAACTCGTAGGCCAGCATGTAAACTTCCCGAATGTCTTCCCTAGTTGCTTCCTTGGGGAAGTTAACCGTCTTGGATACTGCGTTATCCGTAAACTCCTGGAAGGCGGCCTGCATACGGATATGCCACTCGGGCGTAACCTCGTAAGCAGTGACGAACACCTTTCTCAGTTCTTCAGGAATTTCCTCAATGCCCTGGACGTTGCCCTGCTTGGCTACCCGTGCAATCAAATCTTCGCTGTAAAGGCCTTCTTCCCTCAGGATTTCCTCAAACTGGGCGTTAACCTCAATCAACTTGTCGTCATCCATCACGTTACGGGTGAACGCCAAAGCGAAAATGGGCTCGACGCCGCTGGAGCAGCCGGCAATGATGGAGATTGTTCCCGTGGGAGCGATGGTCGTTACGGTTGAGTTGCGCATGGGCCGCCCAGTCTCGGCGAAGATACTCTGATCGTAATTGGGGAAGGAACCCCGTTCTTCGCCCAACTGGATGGATGCCTCTTTAGCTGCATTTTGGATAAAGCTCATGATCTCCCGGGCCAATTGAACGCCTTCTTCACTGTTGTACGGAACCCGCAGGCGCATCAACATATCTGCAAAGCCCATTACACCTAAACCGATCTTCCGGTTTGCCTTAGTCATCTCGTCAATTTCAGGGATGGGATACTGGTTCACTTCGATTACGTTATCCAAGAAACGCACACCAATCTGAACAACCTCTTTGAGGCGATCCCAATCAATTACCCACTGGTCCCCTTCCCGCTTAGTCATCAGCGCCAGGTTGATAGACCCCAAGTTGCAGCTTTCATTGGGCAGCAGGGGCTGCTCGCCGCAGGGGTTTGTTGCTTCTATCTCGCCAACGGCAGGGGTAGGGTTGTCCCTGTTGATCCTATCCAAAAAGACGATGCCCGGTTCGCCGTTTGTCCAAGCCATCTCCACGATCAGGTCAAACACCTCGGCCGCCCGCAGTTCACCTACCTGCTCTTGGTTCCGGGGGTTGATCAATGGATATGTCTCATCGGCCAAAACGGCTTCCATAAACTCTTCCGTCAAGCCAACTGAAATGTTAAAGTTGGTTATTTCACTAGTGTCCTCTTTGCATTTGATAAAGTCTATAATATCCGGGTGATCAACACGTAGAATGGCCATATTAGCGCCGCGCCTGGTACCTCCCTGTTTAATGGCATCGGTCGCTGCGTTATAGCACTTCATAAACGATATGGGGCCGCTCGCCACACCACCGGTACTGCTCACCATGTCCGAGTTGGGTCTCAACCTGGAAAAGCTGAATCCCGTTCCCCCACCGGACTTTTGAATCAGGGCAGTGTTCTTGAGCGTTTCAAAGATGCCGTCCATCGAGTCTTCGATGGGCAGTACAAAACAGGCAGACAACTGCTGCAGCTCCCGCCCCGCATTCATCAGGGTGGGGCTGTTAGGCATGAACTCACGATTATCCATTATCTCAAAGAACTTCTCTTCCCAGATGGGATCGGTCTCCAACTGGGCGATGTTCTTGGCTACTCTCCGCAACATCTCCTCTGGTGTTTCAACAACCACGTCGCCTTCCTTCTTTAGATAGCGACGCTCTAGTACCGTTCTTGCGTTCTCGGTCAATATCATGTACTTCGTCCCCCCAGATACAAGTAATGGTAGTGCTGCCAGTTTATTATACTATATATAGTAATTCCTGTCTATGTATTTTTGGCATAAAAAAACCCGGGCACGGTATTTCCATGCCCAGGTTTATTCAACACCTACTGCTGCATTTCCTCTTCGCCAGCACATTCAGGACAAAGTCCGTAGAACTCGAGGCGGTGCGTGTTTACAAGAAACCCCCGCTTTTCTACCCTGTTTTCTAAGTCCTTTGCCACTTCCATGTCCAAATCGTAGATTGCATCACAGTTTTCACAGACAAAATGGTAGTGATCATCCGAATTAGCATCGAAGTGGGAATGGGTACTACCGAAGGTCAATTCCAGGATTTCGCCGTTTTCGCTCAAAACTTTTAAATTACGATAAATAGTGCCTAAGCTTACGTTCGGCATCATCTTCCGCACTTCCTGGTAGACCCAGTCAGCTGTCGGATGGCGATCCGTATTCTGCAAAACTTCCAGGATTGCTTCTCTCTGCTTGGTCCTGCGTACAAACCCTTTCGGCTTCAATCTCTTCCCCCCATTCCGTTAATGATAATTTCTATTATTATTTTACCACGAACTGGTCCTTTGTCAAGAAAAAACGGTTGCCAAAAGCACCGCTCCGTGTTATCATTGATAATGTCATAGGATTTGTGCCGAAGTGGTGGAATTGGCATACACGCACGACTCAAAATCGTGTGGGCTTGGCCCGTGAGGGTTCGACTCCCTCCTTCGGCACCATCAAAGAAAAACCCCAGCATAAGCTGGGGATTTTTGTTTTTCCAGTCTAGCTATCCACGTAGTCGTCATATGTTTTAGTGCTCAGCAACATGCCTATGTTGCGGATCGCATAAAGCACAAATGAAATGATCATCATGACAAGATTAACAACCACAAGAAAGTCTGAAAAATCAGGTGAAATGTCAAACCAAACCACATGGATAATCATCATAGCGTAGAGTAAAAAAGTTGACACCTTTCCATGCCAATCGGCGCCCATTACCTTCTCTGTCTTGTGGATAACTAATAGGCTTGTGATTCCTGCAAATACTTCTTTTAGGACCAAGACAATCAGGGGCCACATCATAAAAGGAAAGCGGGCAACAAGGCAAAAAAGTACCACTGCCTGTGTGAGCTTATCCGCGATGGGATCAAGGGCTTTGCCGAAATTCGTTATGGAATTGTATTTTCTGGCAATACGTCCGTCCATAACATCCGTTAACCCGGATAGCAGAAGGACGCCCCCTGCTAGGGAATAACTCTGCTCAACCCTGTATAACCAAACAAAAACCGGAATGAGGCACAGGCGAAAAAAAGAAAGGATATTTGGAATAGTAAGGATCTTGTTTTTCTGTTCTCGAGTCATAATCTGGTTCCCATTTCTCTCTGTCTTTATTTCGAGCGATTGAATTAATTCCACACACAATCGCCCAGCCCTTCCTATTAGCTCAACATCTTCATGGGCTGGAAGTGATTTCACATTCATGCATAATCGCCGTTATCTATTATATGCCTTTAGGCCCTTCACGTCCAGAGTGGCCAACACAGGTCAAGACAATCTCGGGTTTTTTCTGTAGCTGCCAACCTTAAGACGATAGCGCCGAAAAAAGGCCTACTAATCAAGTACCTCTCGATTAGTAGGCCTCGTCTCAACTACAGGTGAAATCCTACAGCTATATGCTAGGTTGAATGGTAACGAACGGCTTGCCAAGTGCCTTTCCACCGCATCTATGGGGTCTGTGAGCCAGCGGGGTTCGGCTCAAGCAGTTAAACCACTTTCACATCCGGCGAGCAGAGCCAGCCAAGTCCAAACTCCCCAGTCTTCCAGCCGCCCATCCAAATCCCAGCGACAGATATGCTATGCGCTGTGCTTAATATATCACTTTCCCCAACTCACTGTATTCCTTGAAAAGTTCTAGGCACTGCTCCCGGCCGTATTCTGTTATGCTGAGGACGGAGATGTCCTGGCGGCCACCTTCAATGAAGCGGTAGATGAAGTCATCCCGAAAGCCGATTTCCTCCGCATCTTCAGGCCTGCACCCATACGCCACTTCCTTGATATTCGCCCATATGATAGCAGACAGGCACATGGGACAAGGATATCCGGTGGCATAAATGGTATAACCGGACAAATCATATGTCCCAAGGATTTGGCAGGCAAGGCGTATGACATTTACCTCTGCATGGGCTGTTGGGTCGTTGTCTCCCAACACCGAGTTTGAGGCCACGCACACAAGGTTGCCCTCTGGATCAATTATGGCTGCGCCAAAGGGTCCGCCCAGATTCTCGTTCATCGTTCTTCTAGCTTGCTCAATCGCCCGCCTTACAACTTCATCCATGGCTGAAGTCCTCCCCGCTTCGTCCACATTCACTTCAAAGTCGAAATACTCATTGGGATAGGGCTCGTTCTTAAGGGTGTAATGCCACCATTCCTCCGGATATATATTAAACCCAGCCGCCACCATGGCATCGCGCAGAATGTTGCGATTAGCTTCCTGCTCTGGGGTAATTAAGTCCGTTCCATGATGGGAAATGGGGCCGAAAAAGTCGAAGCCGCTGCCCATATCAACCTCTCGACCTGTGGCGATTTCGACCAAAGTCAGATCTACCGTACTTCCCCGACTGTGACCGGATTTTTCTGCGATGTACCCCAACTCAAACAGCTTCGATTTGTCCACATCTGGATAGAACAGGTCTTTCATTTTCTGATCTTCCAAATCCTTTGCCCAGCTCACAAAGGAATCTACTGCCCTTTGGGGACGGTAGGCGTCAAAAATCTTAATGTAGTAACCTTGTTCTGCTAAGATGTCCGCCGCGACCTTCAGCGCCGCGGCCGCCTCTTCTGTTAAAATTGCGACTGGCGCCTCGTAACCGGGAATCCTTCTGCCCACGAAATTGTAATCACCGTAATAGCGCATATCCAACTGCGCGGTTTCGATCACGTCTGTTACATAGACAAACCCTTCGGGAAGCACAAAGGCCGAAACAGGAAATATACTGAGGACAACCATCACCAGGACCAGCGTCAAGACGCAACTGACTCTTCGTTTCATCATCGACACCTCACTTTTGAAATACAGAGTCAACCGTCAATTAATATCGCGCAGAGTCTTCAGCTTACCACCGTTTTCTTAACCACCTCCGCAATTACAGCAAAACGCTCCCCTAGAATTTCACCGATCTGATTGGATCAGTAAAGAGAATTCTTTATTTGCAGTATTTTTCCTTTAAATGGAACAAAATGTGGAGCAAAAGTATGCATGGTTGGACGGAAAAAACCCGGATACACCGGGCTTTCTACCGTAGCTTGGCTATGCCGACTTGCGATTTAGACTTCCCCTTTTGGTCATGTAACTACTCCGCCTGGAGCCACCGAACTGCGGCGGTTAGATCAGTAAAGATCCGAAATATGTTACCCGCGCCCTGCTCAACCATCATTTCCCGGAAGCGGACAGGCATAATCTGTTCCCCATCTAGAACCACGGCCGCCCTAACATTGTAATTCACGAATTTCTGCAGTACTGCACCGGCGAGCCCAGTGCTCAGCGTGAGCCGATTCTTGATCAAAACAAGGCCCGGATGTACCGGGCCTTCAGGTGGGCAATTACAGATCCCCCAGATCCGCCTTAAAGCGTGCCGCCAGTTTTTCTGGCCAATCGCTGGCTGCCTCTAAACGGCCGAAGAAGAAGCGAAGCGTTTTCGGTTCATCGACAAATGTCAAGCCTCCGATCAGCTTCCGGTTCTCATACAGCCAAGTAATGCGGTCCACAACGTATTTCACCTGTGACAAGGTGAACACCCGCCTGGGTAGGGCTAAACGAAGCAGTTCTAAGTCGGCTGGGTTTTCCCTACCGGACTCGTCCCGCTGCTCCGACATGGTGCCCCGTTCCATACCCCTAATGCCGCTGGCGATGTATAAGGCTGCCGCTAAAGCTCCCGCCGGATACTCGTGGGAAGGGATATGGTCCACAAAGGCTCGGGCATTAAGGTGACAGCCTAAACCTCCCGCCGGTTTGACAACGGGAATGCCCCGTTGGTCTAGTTCTTTTGCCATATGGGCAATGAACTGGGGAGATTGACTGATCATATCCTCATCCATTGTCTCCTCAAGGCCAACCGCAATGGCTTCCATCTCACGTACCGACATACCCCCGTAGGTTAAAAACCCTTCGTAAAGGGGGATGAATTCCCGCAGCTGGAGGTAAACGTCTTCCCTACTAGTGCAGATTCCCCCGCCCCTAGCGCAGCCGAGCTTGCGGGCAGAAAAATAGATTACATCCGTCAGATCGCATATTCTCCTTGTAATTTGCCTGATGGTTAAATCGCGGCACTGTTCCTCCCGAACCTTAATGAAATGGAGATTGTCCGCCAATAAGCTGGCGTCTAGAACCAAAAGTATGCCGTGCTGTCTACAGATCCGCGCTACTTCAGTTATGTTTTGAAGGGAGAAGGGCTGACCGCCAATTAGATTAGTTCCCGCTTCCATGCGGACGAAGGCTATACTAGCAGCGCCCAGTTCCTCCACCGCCTTCTCCAGCCGCCCAATGTCCATATTCCCCTTAAACGGATGGGTGCATTCGGTGTTGAGGGCTTCCCCAATTGGAATTTCCAGCATGCTGCCGCGCTGGAGAGTGATATGGGCCATGGTCGTTGTGAAGTGGTAGTTGGTGGGTACTACGCTTCCTTCTTTGACAAAGGCCTTAGCTAGGATATGTTCGCACGCCCGCCCCTGGTGAGCCGGGAGGAAATAAGTTGTGCCAAAGATTTCCGTACACGTTTTGTCTAGGCGTGTAAATGTCTCCGAACCAGCGTAACTGTCATCGGCCATGAGCATGGCTGCCTGCTGTCGATCGCTCATGGCGTTTACGCCACTGTCCGTGAGCATATCCAGGAAAACGTCCCTGTTCTGCAGCAGAAAAGTGTTAAATCCAGCCGCCTTGATGGCAGCGAGCCGCTCATGCACTGGTCGCAAATTGAGCCGCTGTACGATTGTTGCCTTGTGCATTTCCAACGGAATTACTTCACCACTGAAAAACCTAATCTTACCCATTGATCCCACTCCTTTTATGTAATAAAAAAAGCCGTCCTATTACAGGACGACTATCAGCCGCGGTACCACCCGTCTTAATCCTGTGCAATCTGGCACAGGATTCACTCTCGGGAGCCATCACTCCCACAGCCGTTAACGCCGGCTTACGGCCGCACCTACTTACCTTTCAGTTGGCAACTTCCGGGTGTAACTTCAGTTCAGGCAATTACTGGGTCGCACCAACCCCCAGCTCTCTGGAAATTGATTCTGAAACCTACTTTCTCCCGTTCATCGTTTTTCGCACTAATACTAATTACAAATTAGTATAAATGCAATCAATGGGCATGTCAATTGCTTTTTTAGCTCCTTTTCTCCCCTTGTTCGGCCATAAAGCGCCACAACTCATCTTCCACGTGACCGCTTACTTCTTCCCTAACCCCGTCTCTGCGCACAACAACCACGTTTTCATCCTTGGTTGTTCTGCCAACTACGTAGGCGGGTATTTGGTGTTGGGCCAGTTCATTGACAAGGTCCTTACCATTAGGAACTGCAATCAGCATGGCACCGGAAGAAAGGAGGGCCATGGGATCAAGGCCAAGTTGTGTCGTGATTCTGTACGTTAGTTCCGGTACGGGGACCTTCTCTTCCCAGATTACTGCACCGCACTGGGAAGCGTGGCACATTTCGCGCACAGCTCCCACGAGACCCCCTTCGGTGATATCATGCATAGCGTGCACACCGTGTTCTGCAGCAATAATCCCTTCCGCAACAACCGAAAGCTGCTGGGTAAAGGAGCGGATCTCCTCATCGGTCACTGTAAAGGGCAAAAGACGGCCATACTCCCGGGCTAAAATGGCGGTGGCTTCAATACCGACACCCTTGGTAATGACTAGATCATCTCCCGGCCTTGCTCCCCGGGACGTAACAAAGCGTTCCTTGGGTGCCCGCCCGATAGCAGTAACGGAGATAATACAGTCCTCAACCTTACTGGTTATCTCGGTGTGGCCGCCGATCACTTCCACATCTAGTTCAGCAGCGGTCCTTTGGATGTCTGTCATAATACCCCGCAGCTGTTCTTCCTGGGTATCAGGCGGGGCCAAGAGTACGATCTGAACTCCCACCGGCGTACCGCCGTTAGCTGCAATATCGTTGCAGGCCACATGGACGGCCAACTCACCGAGGCCTTCACCGGCACCTGTGATGGGATCGCTGGATACGAGACATACTTCATCCCCAAAATCAAGAACGGCGCAGTCTTCGCCCAGTCCCGCGTGGACAAGGACATCGTCCCGCAGATAATCAATGGTTGACAGGACGTATTTCTGCAGCACTGCGCCTGGCAGTTTTCCTACTTTCAATCAGTTCACCTACTATTCTTCCGGCAAAAGCTATTCTACTTGGTGTACCTGCAGCGTATTTGTCCCACCGGGAGTACCCACAAACTGTCCCGTCATCATGGTGATCACATCACCCGGTTTGACTAACCCGCACTTTTTCGCTTCCGCAATGGCATCCTCCACCATTTCATGGATGTCACTCGTTTCCTTAACGTGAACCGAATAGACACCCCAGCTGAGGGCGAGCTGACGCACAACCCGCTCATTGGGGGAAGTGGCAAAGATGGTTGCCCGGGGACGCTTTTGGGAAATGGATCTGGCAGTGGCCCCTGAGGCAGTAGAACAAATGATTACATCGAGGTCTAGATCATGGGTTACCTGACAGCCTGCCAGCGACAGGGCCTGATCTATTGCGGTGCGGCTTTCGTTCACCTTTTCCTTTAGAATAGCAGAATAGTCAAGAACCTGCTCGATGCGGCGGGCTATCCTGTCCATTACCTCAACCGCCCGCACCGGGTACTTGCCTACTGCCGTTTCACCCGAGAGCATTACACAGTCCGTACCATCGAAAATGGCGGACGAAACGTCCGTTACCTCTGCCCTGGTAGGACGGGGATTCCGAATCATGGAATCCAGCATTTGGGTGGCGGTAATCACAGGCTTCCCGGCCAGGTTGCACTTTCTGATCAGCATCTTCTGGGCTAGGGGAACTTCCTCGGCCGCGATCTCCACACCGAGATCACCCCGTGCCACCATAATCCCATCGGAGGCTGCCACAATTTCATCGATATTACGCAGGCCTTCGCTGCTCTCTATTTTGGATATAATCCGCTGGTCACCGCCTGCTTCCAGCACAATTCGCCGGACCTGTTCCACATGCTCAGCCCGTCTTACAAAGGATGCGGCGATAAAATCTACCCCGTGTTTAACTCCAAAACGAATGTTTTCCTCGTCTTCCTTGGTAACTGGGGGAAGATCCACATCGATCCCCGGCAGCGTCAAACCTTTACGGGAGTTGAGCTCACCACCCACAATAACCCGGCAGATAACATCGGAGCCTTTGATCTCCTTTACCCGCAGTTCCAAAAGACCGTCATCGATGTAAATGACCGAACCTGGCCGCAAGTCCCTGTTTAGATAGGGGTAGTCAACGAAACACCGCTCTTCGTTACCCACACAGGGTTCTACTGTCAAAGTGTATTCCTGATCCTGAACTAGATCGATGGGGGCATCTGCAATTTGGCCCAAGCGGATTTTTGGACCTTGGATGTCTAAGAGCAGGGCCAAATTGGCACCCAACTCTTCAGCTGCCTTCCGCAGGTTAACAATTCTATTTAAGTGCTCTTCATATGTACCATGGGAAAAGTTTAAACGTGCCACGTTCATCCCGGCCCGGATCAGGGCCCGGATTGCTTCTGGGCTTTCACTAGCTGGCCCAATGGTACACACAATCTTAGTTTTGCGCATTTACAGCCTCCTCGTGCAATTTGCTTAGATAGCCGAAAGTACAGTTGCCAGATGATACATATCTAGGTTCAACTGCTTTTCTTGGGCCAAGGCGTAGTCAACATCAAAGGAAGTGACAGCCTGATTTACCTCACCCAAAACTTTGTTTGTCTTGCCCTGATAAATCAGTTCAACTGCATGGTAAGCGAGCTTACTGGCCAGCAAGCTGTCGCGCACCGTTGGGGAGCCTCCCCTTTGGATGTGACCGAGGATGGTGATCCTGGTATCATAGCCCGTTTTCTCGGCAATGTAATTACCTATCTCAAAGGATGGGCTTGTCTTCCCACTGGCGCCAGAAATGGATTTTACGCCTTCAGCCACAATCACAATATTGTACGTCTTACCCGCTTCATTGGCCTGAACAATCTGGCCACACACCTGGTCCACATCGTAGGGAACCTCGGGAATCAGAATCACATCCGCACCCCCGGCAATACCCGAATACAAGGCGATGTAACCGGAGTCGCGGCCCATTACCTCGACCACATAAACCCTTTCGTGGCTGGCAGCCGTATCCCTCAGCTTGTTCACAGCATCCAGAACGTTATTTACCGCTGTGTCAAAGCCGATGGAATAATCGGTACAGGCTATGTCGTTATCAATGGTGGCTGGGATACAGATCACATTCACACCCGCCTCGGCTAATGCCAGGGCACCTTTAAAGGAACCATCGCCGCCGATCACCACCAACGAATCTATCTCATGCTTGGCTAATACATCAAGTGCCTTGCTCTGTCCCTCTTTCGTTCTGAACTCGTCCGAGCGGGCACTCTTGAGAATGGTTCCGCCCCGTTGAATAACACCTGAAACGGAACGGTCCGTCAGTGGTTCCAACTCACCGTGAATAAGTCCATGATAACCTCTGTATATGCCCCAAGGCTCCATGTTAAAGTGTAGGGCGGCTCGGACCACAGTACGCACCGCGGCATTCATGCCCGGAGCGTCACCACCGCTTGTTAATACTCCTACTCGCTTTGTCAAAGTGAACCATCCTTTGCGCAGCAGATCAATTTCTGCCCATGTTTTTAGCTGTCCTATTCAAACCCCTATCCAAACGCTGCGGCAATAATCTCGTTGGCTTCCTCTACTTCCGATTCCGGTACCAAGATCTCCACGCTGCCCGAGTCGCCCAGATGAGGCGCTCCAATGGGACGCAGCATAGGCAGGATACCGCCGTTTTCCAACAGCTCTTTCAGCATTTCCGCCAGCGGTCTGTTAGGGGCAATATACACTACTGTCCACATACTCCGCATCCTCCTCGATTATCCTGATTCCACCACACCTAACTTGGTGAAGATCTTAGCCTTACCCCGTATCTTAATAGCCGAGGTATGCTCAGTGAACTGGGCGATCATTACTTCGCCCTGATCAAGCTTTTCGGTATGGTGGAACTTAGTTGCTTGTCCTCTGGTCAGGCCGATGATTGTTACACCATCTTCTAAAGCCTGGACCATGATGTAGCCTTCGTGTTCAAAAGTCATTTGAACCCCTCCCGATACGCTAATGTTATTCAGCAACATTCAGTAAATCCCTTCTAGGCGTGGGCTTCTTTCCAAGGGTCAAACCAGGTAAAAACGATGCCCGCTTCCTCGAGCTGTCCTTCCAAATGGGGAGGATCTGTCACCGAAAACTCGGCAGGGAGCAAGTGAAACGTGCCATCGCTGAAGCGGAGAACCACAGGGTACGCCCTGTCTCTCCTTCCCTGTCCCTGCTGCAGAAGGATTCCCTTTAACTTTTCCAACTGCTCCGGCTGAGGGGAGGCCAATAGCACTGGACCAAGCCTAAACACCCATTCCACCTGGAAAACCCCTTGAGTGTTGCGGCCGAAGAGAGCGACCCTTTGGCCCTGCTGAGGAGGATGAGCTCCCCGCCCAGCCTGGAAAACCACTATTCCCTGAGGTGTGTCCAAGTGTCCAGGCCCAATCACTTCACCCACTACTACTTCTGAATCGGCTCTGAAGTGCTGTACCAAGGGCAGAAAGGCTGCCGCCGGATGGCGGCTGAGGTAAGCGCCTAACAGGTTCCGCTCCTGCTCCAAAAGCTCAAGGGCAGTGGGTATGGGATCACCCAATTCCCGCAGGAGGGTGGGTCTCGGCCCAAATTGTTCACAGGCGCCAGCTGTGATGAGGGTACGTAGGACATCTCTTTCAAGCTGTACACTGCGGCGAAAAGCGGCAAAGTTGGGCCAAATCCCCCTCTTCCTAGCTGCGACTATTTTCTCCCCGTTGAACCTGCCTAAACCCTGGATCGAAGTCAACCCTAGGCGCAGGGAATCTCCTTCCCGGACGGAGTCCAACTCCGAGTACACAACACTGGGCGGCAGGACAGAAACACCGCAGCTGATGCACTCCAAAAGCAGACGCGACTGCTGCTCTCCAGGACGGGCTTCGCTCAAAAGGGTAAGGAAAAACTCCGAGGGGTAATTCGCCTTAAGATAAGACATCTGCCAGGTGAGCAGGGCGTAACTTACGCTGTGCGCTTTGTTAAAAGCGTACCCACTATAGCGAATGGTCATTTGGAAAAGCTGCTCGGCCTGCCTGCTGTTGAGCCCGCAGCGCACTGCGTTGGTGCAGAACTTCTCGCGCCACGCTTCCACCGCCTGCCTATCCTGTTTGGCTAAGTCACGCCTAAACAGATCCGCTTCACCTAAAGTGAACCCCGCCAGGCGGTGGGCAATTTGCATCAACTGTTCTTGGTACAAGATCAACCCGTAAGTGTCGTCTAGAATGTCTGCCAAACTGTCGTGTATGTATTTCACTTTTTCAGGGTTTTTCCGGTTTTCCAGGTATGTTGGGAACATCTTCAATGGCCCGGGCCTACCAAGGGCCAGCATGGCAACCAAATCGGCAAAGGATTTGGGCTGTAGTGACCGGAGCAGATCTCGGAACAGCTCACTCTCCAGCTGAAAGATCCCCAGCGTCTTCCCTTCTCCCAACAGCTCAAACGCTTTCCTATCTTCCAGGGGAATTGCTGCGAGGGAGAACCCGCTCTCCCGCCGTTTAACTGCCTCTTCCATCCGCCGCAGCAGTGTCAAGGTACGCAGGCCTAAAAGATCAATTTTAAGGACGCCTAGCGCTTCCAGACTGTACATATCCAAATGGGTTACGGGCATCCCCCTATCGCTGTACACAGCACTGATGCTCTGCACCGGCTGGGCCGTAACAATCACACCGGCGGCATGGGTGGAGCGGTGTCGCTTCAGCCCATCCATTTGGGCCGTAAGGGCGGGTTTATCTTCCCCCAGTACCCTGCGGATTTCCTGGGCAGCTGAACGCCTGCTGAAAGTACCGTAGGTACCAATCTGGGCCACATGCTCTTGGCCGAACCTCTCTGCCACATAGGCCAGTACCTCGCCCCGCCGTTCATAGCAGAAATCCAGATCAACATCGGGACGGCTCGCCCTGGCCTTATTGAGAAAACGCTCAAAGAGAAGTCCCCAACGAAGCGGATCCACTTCCGTAATCCCCAAGCAATAAGCGACAAGGCTGCCTGCAGCGCTGCCCCTACCTGGCCCAACTGGGATCTGGGCCTCCTTGGCAGAACGTACAATATCGGCAACGATCAAGAAGTAATCGGCAAAGCCCAGCTCCTCAATCACTGTCAGTTCTTCAACCAGACGAGCACGAACAGCTTCTGTTACCTCGCCATATCTCTCTCTGGCACCTTCGAAAGCCAAATCCCTTAGGTTTTGGCCACTGGGATGGGGTGGCAATACCTGCTCCCCCCTTAGCTGCACATCACAGGCTTTAGCCAGCTGCAAGGTTTGCTCGACTACCCTTTCGGGGCCCGTAAACTTTTCCTGCAGTTCTTCCCACCCGAGCATGGGATGGGGCGGGATGACAGGCTCTATCCTGCCGATCTGGGCCATTACCTCCAGTATTTCCCGAGCTTGGGGTTGGGCATAGCGCACATCCTGGCATAGGATGAACTGGTTATCAGGGAAATGATTGACCAAGTCTTCCCTTTCCCCCACCTGCCAGCGGAGGTAATACCAGGGGCCGAACTGTTTTTTGTACCAGGCATCTAAACGCATGGCATCTTCCAGGCGGCCTGCTGCAAGCAGTTCACCCATGGGAGTAGTTCCAACCCCTTCTAACAGGGCAAGGCCCCCTTTAAACTCCACTAGGTTCGCATAGGAGATGGGTACAGGCAGAGATGCTAGGCGCAGGAGATTTTCGTAACCCAACTGCGTCACAGCAATCAGTACAACCGGCGCCTCCTTGGCATCCTGGTACTGTACAGACACTTCAAGGCCCAAAATGGGTTTGATGCCTGCCCTCTTACAGCGCTCCTGAAATTCATAGTGCCCGGCAGTAGTATTATAATCAGTCAAGGCGAGCATTTCTATCCCCAACTGCTCTGCTCTTTTCACCAGCCGTTCAATAGTTAATGTAGATTGAAGCAGTGAGTAATCGCTGTGTACGTAAAACTGGACAGACAACTGATCGCCCCCCTCCCCTTCGTAATTTCTCTTAACTACGGAGAAATCCCTGTCGCCCAATAAAAAAGGGCCGTTAGGCCCCATTTTTCTTAGTCAATCTTTTCCCGACGTATATTCGCTCCTAGGCTGCGCAGTTTATCTTCGAAGAACTCGTAACCCCGGTCCAAGATCTCCACCCCGTATAGGTCCGTCTGTCCTTCCGCAGCCAAGGCGGCGATAGCCAGAGCTGCGCCTGCCCGAAGGTCGGTTATCTCCACAGGTGCACCGGTGAGCTGCCTCACCCCGCGAATAATGGCAGTGTTTCTCTCGGTCTTAATGTCTGCACCCATCCGCCGCAGCTCGTCCACATACCGGAAGCGGTCAAAGATGGTATCCCGTACGACACTGGTTCCGTCAGCAGTGGAGAGGGCTGCCACAAATGGCTGCTGCAGATCGGTTGGAAAACCGGGATAGGGCATTGTTTCCACATCGGTCGCCCTCAGACGCGGTGGTGCCTTAACCAAAAGCTCGTTGTTGTCGCGGACAATCTCCAGGCCTGCCTCTTCGAACTTCACAATGGGCACACGTATATGCTCGGCAACGACACCTTTCAGGCGCACTTCACCGCCTGTAATGGCTGCCGCCAACATAAAGGTACCGGCCTCAATGCGATCGGGGATAATGGAATACTCAATACCTCGGAGGCTCTCCACCCCTTCAATCCTGATCACTTCCGTACCAGCTCCGCGGACTTTGGCACCCATCCCGTTCAAGAAGATGGCCAAGTCCACGACCTCCGGTTCCTTTGCTGCGTTCTCCAGAATTGTGGTTCCTTCCGCCAAGGAAGCGGCGATCATCAGGTTGATGGTTGTGCCCACACTGGCCCGGTTAACGTAAAACTGGGTGCCCCGTAAGCGATCGGCCTCCGCTTTCATGAAGCCGTGTTCGATTACCACATCGGCACCCATCTGGGCAAATCCCTTAATATGAAAGTCAACTGGACGGGAACCAATAGCGCAGCCACCGGGCAGCGGCACTTCCGCCTTGCCCAAACGGGCCAAAAGCAGGCCAGCAGCATAAAAAGAGGCCCGCATCCTTCGCACCAAATCATAGGATGCCCGGCTCTGGTTCAACCCGCGTCCATCAATATGCAGTTTATGTTCATCATCAAAATAGGCTTCTGCGCCTAACTCTTTAAGTATTTCACATATGGTGGTAATATCACTACCTCGGGGAACGTTTTCTAAGATAGACTTCCCTTCGGTAGCCAAAGCGGCGGCCACAATAATGGCCAGGGCGCTGTTTTTCGCCCCGCTGATCTCGACCTCGCCTTTGAGAGGCCGCCCACCTTCAATAACCAATCGCGACAACTTGATCCCTCCCGAACCTAAACGGAGTCCTTGAAATATGCAGCTATCATTGCTTCCAATAGGTCATTTCGTTCAATAGTTTGAATTAAGGTACGAGCATCTCCGTGGGCCGTAATATATGAGGGATCGCCCGATACAAGATAACCAACGATCTGATCAAGAGGCTGATATCCCTTCTCTTCTAGGGCCTTCCAAATTTTGAGCATGGTGGCTTTTATATCCACCGTTTCAGCCTCCACGGCAGAAAACAAACGTGTTTCGTCTGGCGAACCCATACAAACCCTCCTCGCTTGATGCCTTACAATCCTTCGCCTTTAGCTTTCCCTTTTTGAGGGCTGGTTCCTCCTGCCTTTCGACTAAACATCAGTTGCTATGTTGACAACAGCCTCAGAGATGTTGTTGGCATGGTCGCCAATCCGCTCCAAGTTGCTGATTACATCTAAGAAGAGAACTCCAACTTCCGCATCGCATTGTCCCTTATTAAGACGTTCGATGTGATTTGCCCGATACTTTTTCTCGAGATCGTCCACCAGGTCATCTTCAGCAATCAACCGCTGGGCCGTTTCGGCGTTACGAGTTTTCAAGCTGTCTAACGTCTCCCGGTAAATGCGGGTAACCACGCCTGTCATCTTGTCCAAATCATCCAAAGCTGCCTGACTCAACTCCAGGTTGCCTTCAGCCCGGATTATGCCCAGTTCAGCAATATTAATGGCGTGATCGCCGATACGCTCAATGTCATTGACAACATGCATGTAATTGGTCAAGTGCCTTGATTGTGAGTCTCCCAGCGGATATTGATTAGCTCGGGCAAGGTAAGCGGTGATCGCCTTTTCGAGGCTGTTGACCACTTCTTCTTTTTTGCGAATCTCATCCATGCGATCGACGTTACCCTCCTTAAAGACTTCCATAGCCGCTTCAGTCATACTCAAGGCATACTCACCCATCCGAACCGCTTCCCTTTGGGCACTAAGGAGTGCAGCAGGTGTGCGTATCATGCGGTCATCCAAAAACTGCGGTTTCATGTTGATGATTTCATCTTCACCCGGCAGCAGCTTAGTAACCAGCTGAACAAAGGGGTTCAAGAAGGGAAGCACTACTAAGGTTGTGGTAACGTTAAAGAGGGTATGGGCGTTAGCGATCTGCCTCGCGATTGTGCCACCTGAATGGGCTATCAACTCAATAAAGGGCCTGCGGAGGACCAAAAAGAGAACTGCGCCAAAAGAATTAAAGAGGAAGTGACTTACGGCAGCCCGTCTAGCCGTAAGATTGGTGCCGATAGCAGTCAAAAGCGCGGTCACACATGTACCAATGTTTGCACCCACCGTAATGGCCAAGCCTGCGGGCAGATCAATAATCCCCTGCCAGGCAAAGGCGATGACGATACCGGTCACGGCGCTTGAGCTCTGGACAATACCAGTGAAAATGGCACCCACTAGAATGCCCAAAAGGGGCTGGGAACCCATTGAGGCCAATAGGTTTAAAAACGGTTCGTACTCTCTAACAGGATAGGTGGCATCACTCATAATAGATAACCCAAACAAGAGCATACCAAAGCCAAGGAGGCCTAAGCCCACGTTACGTGCCTTGTTCTTGGCAAAAAAATAAACAAGGGCTCCGATGGCGATCAAGGGTAGGGCAAAATCATAGACGTTGAACGAAACGATCTGGGCGGTGATGGTTGTCCCAATGTTTGCACCCATGATTGAGCCCACGGCTTGCTTGAGAGTCATCAAGCCCGAATTGACAAACCCTACAATCATGACAGTGACAGTGGAACTCGACTGCAAAATGGCTGTTACGCCTGCACCTGTCAATACCGCCGTTACCGGCTTCGATGTGAACAATTCCAACAGACGGCGCATGCGATCTCCCGCCGCTTTTCGTAATCCTTCAGAAAGAAGTTGGGTACCATGTAAGAATAAACCCAACCCACCACCAAGACCAACTAGAATAGAGATAAACGTGCGCACAAACACACTCCTTTGCCTAACGTAATGAAAGTCCCTTCGCTATTGGATTACAGCTTATGTTGTCCCTCGCTACTCCAAATGTTGCAGCCTCAGACCGGGCACGCCATGATTAGTGGGGCAGAAATCTTCCCAACTTCGCCCGAGGCGAATTAGTGAATTTTTTCCGCCATCCTCCCAATTCAACGTGAAAGACTTACTTCCTGCCTGGGATAGAAAATCACCCGTGGCCTGAAGGGTCCCAGACAAAAGAAAAAGACCGCGTACTGCGGTCTCAGCGTGTTTAAATTGGCTGGGGGACTAGGATTCGAACCTAGACTAGAGGAGTCAGAGTCCTCCGTCCTGCCATTAGACGATCCCCCATCACTGTAAATTACTATACCACATCTCTCCGGAAAAAACAAGGGTAATTCTAGCAGCACACTAATTTGCTTTTTCATCCCCTTCGCCCGCTTGGAAGTTCACCCAGCGCGCGGCGGTAAACAAGTAGTCACTGAGTCTATTCAAGAAGGGAAGAATGTGGCTGCCTAAAGGATACTCGTTCCAGTCCAGCCCGCTACACAGTCTTTCGGCCCGGCGGCAGATGCTGCGGGCACAATGAAGAAACGCCGCACATTTGATGCCTCCAGGAAGGATGAAGCTGGTTAAGGCTGGGAGGTCTTCGTCCAAACGGTCAATTGCTTCTTCTAGCCGGCCAATATCTTGTGTAGCGATGGAAACGGATCCAATCGGCTCGTTTTCACCTGGAAAAGCTAAAATGGTGCCGATTTGAAACAGCTTACGCTGGATCCAAACCAAATCGGTGCGAAGATTATCCGCCTGATCCAGATGGCTCACCGCCAAACCGATGAAGCTGGAAAGCTCATCGATTGACCCGTAGGCTTCAACGCGTATGTCAGCCTTGGATACGGTGGTGCCGGTACCAAGCTTGGTAGTCCCACCGTCCCCGGCCTTAGTGTAAATCCTCATATCCCCACCCCTTGGAGGAAACAGCTACCTAATCTCGACCCGCCAGTTAATCTCGGCCGTTTTCCTAACCATGCCCGCCACGGAACAATACCTATCCAAAGAAAGGCGCACCGCATCCTCCAGCGGTTTTGCTTTTAGATCTTCACCCTCAAAAATGAAAGTCATGTCTATCTCAGTGAACACCCTAGGATGTTCATCGGCCCGCTCACCGGAAACTAGGATCTCAAAGTCCCGTACCTTTAGCCTCTTTTTCTTGACAATCAGGGCAATGTCCACACCGGAACAACCTGCCAAAGCCAAGAGTACCATCTCCATGGGACTGGCAGCCGCCCCATCGCCTCCAGATTCCTCACGCACATCCATGGGAACAATGTGGTTGGAACCGGACGTCCCGATAAAACCCATTTTTCCGTTCCAGCGAACTTTAGCTTCCATCAGCTCAGCTCCTTTGCTTTAACATCTCCCTGGTCCGTTCAATCCTCTGCAGGACCCGCTCCGAACCTAAGATCTCCAAGACTTCGTAAATGCCAGGGCTGACGTTAGTACCGGTTAGGGCAACCCTTAAGGGCTGAATCATGCCGCCCATCTTAACCGAGAACTTCTCCATACCCTCTTGGAAAATGGGCTTGACGCTTTCTTCAGTAAAGTCCGGCAGACCTGCCAGTTTCTCCTGAAGAAAGGCCAGGATATCTTCTGTATCTGGCTTGGTCAGTATTTTGTTAACTACGTCTTCCAGGTACTCATAGTCCTCAACGAAGAAGTAGCGGGCCATATCCACAACGTCGGCCATTAACTTGATCCGACTTTGGAGCTCGGCCAAAATTTCGAGGCAGTACTCCTTCTGCTCTGCGCTTACCGCTTCCGGTACAAAACCCGCCTTCTGCCAATACGGCAGTGCGTGTTCATAGAACGTCTCCAAAGACATTTCGCGGATGTAAACGCCGTTCATCCACTCTAACTTAGCTATATCAAACACGCCTGGGTTTTTGGAGACCCGATCTAACGTGAACTTTTCGATCAGCTCGTCTACGGAGAAGATGGTCTGCGAATCATCATAGCCCCAGCCTAAAAGGGCCAAGTAGTTTACCATCGCTTCTGCCACATAGCCCTCTTCTTTGAACTGCAGCACTGAAGTGGCCCCGTGGCGCTTACTCAGTTTAGATTTGTCGGGCCCCAGAATAAGGGGAATATGGGCAAATTTGGGCAGTTCTAAGCCCAATGCCTCATAAATCTGGATCTGCTTTGGCGTATTGGACAGATGCTCTTCCGCCCTAATAACGTGGCTGATCCGCATTAGGGAGTCATCCACCACTACCGCGAAGTTGTATGTTGGTGTGCCGTCCGATTTTAAGATGATGAAATCATCTACTTCCGTGTTCATAAACCTTACCTGGCCACGAATCAGATCATCTACAACCGTCTCGCCTTCCGTCTTTGCCCTAAAGCGCATAACCGGTATCCGCCCTTGAGCCCGGAACTCCTCCCGCTCCTCTTCCGTCAGGGAAGCGCAGCGTCCGTTGTAACGGGTGGCTTGGCCAGCCTCAATCTGCTGTTGTCTTACCGCTTCCAGCTCCTCAGGAGTGCAGTAGCACTCGTAGGCCCTGTCCATTGCCAACAGTTTATCTGCATATTCTCGGTAAATGTCCAAGCGGTCGCTCTGGTAATAGGGCCCATAAGGTCCATCCTTACCCGGACCTTCGTCCCAGTCCATGCCCAAATACTTCATCCCATCCAAAATGACTTGGGTTGCAGCTTCGGTGGAACGGGCTTGATCGGTGTCCTCAATCCGCAGGACAAAAACGCCCTTGGTGTGCCTGGCAAAAAGCCAGTTGAACAGGGCGGTACGGGCTCCTCCCACGTGCAAATCCCCGGTGGGGCTTGGTGCAAAGCGTACTCTTACTGTGTTCATCTGAAATATGCCTCCTACAAATCTCGTTCTACGATATATTCTTAACTAAATCCCGGGCCAGCTCCCGATAAGCGAGGGCCCCCGGCACCTGAACTTTCATGGAAAAGATGGGAATGCGCTGCTGTGCGCTCTCGGGAAAACGAATGCTGCGGGGCACGGTATGGGGAAACAGGTTCAAATCGGGAAACTCCCTTTTTAAGCTGGCCAGAATCTCCCGGCCGTGCCTGGTGCGGTTGTCAAAGAGAGTGGGCAAAAGCCCGGCAATCCTCAACTTACTGTTCAGCGTTCCCCTTACCTTTGCGATTAATCTAAGCAGTGCCCGGGTACCCCTGAGGCTTAAAAACTCACAGGACACCGGTATAATCACATAGTCCGCAGCAGCTAAAGCATTTAGAGTAAGTAAACCTAAGGAAGGCTGACTGTCAATCAGGATAAAATCATACTGATCGCGCATTTTATTCACGATGCGGGTAATCCGCCTTTCCCTAGCTGGGGCATTGATCAGCTGAAACTCGGCTATGGAAAGATCAATATTAGCCGGCAGCAGATCTATACCATAATCATTTGTAAGTAGTATCTCCCGGGGAGCTACATCCCGCACTAGACAGTGGTAAATAGTCCTTTCCAATTCCTCCGGTTCAAAACCGGCACAGTAGGTTAGGCCCCCTTGGGGATCCAGATCGAGCAGGAGAACCTTCTGGCCAATCTCGGCTAAGGCCACCCCTAAATTATAGGTGGAGGTTGTCTTCCCCACCCCTCCCTTTTGGTTGGCCATCACGTAAACCTGGGCCACAGTTGTTCCCCCCTCACCTTTAACGCTTCATTATTTCAACATCTAGAGGGGAAACCCTGCCTTTTGAGGACACTGTCCACAAAAAGGATTGCCCCTGGGAAAAGCGAATAAAGGTAGAGAAAGGATGTGAAATGGTTTGTTCAATGTCTATGTAACTAGAAAACTGCCGGGCGACAATCTGGATAAGCTGCGCGCCGCGGCCAACGTAACAGTCTATCCCCATGACCGCAATATCAGCAGAGAAGAGCTCCTGGAAGCCGTTCAAGGGCAGGATGCCCTGATCAGCATGCTGTCGGACCCCATCGATGCTGAGGTGATCGAGGCAGGTCAGAATTTGAAGGTTATCGCCAACTACGCAGTGGGCTTTAACAACATAGATCTTTCCGCAGCCAGTGCGAGAAATATTGCGGTGGTGAACACACCCGATGTGCTGACCGATGCCACTGCCGATCTAGCCTGGGCCCTACTTATGAGTGCGGCGCGGCGGGTGATCGAGGGGGATCACATGGTCCGCCGGGGCCAGTTTACAGGCTGGGCCCCAGAACTCCTTTTAGGTGTAGAAGTGTACGGTAAAACCCTCGGTATAATCGGTGCCGGACGCATCGGTCGGGCCTTTGCCAAACGGGCAAAGGGTTTTGACATGAAAATCCTCTACCACAACCGCACACGTCTTTCTGCAGAAGTGGAAGAGGAGTACGGGCTGGAGTACACCGACCTGGATACACTTCTCCAGAAGTCGGACTTCGTCTCGCTCCACTGCCCCCTAACGCCCGAAACTAAATACCTGATCCGGGAACGGGAACTGAACATGATGAAGCCCACGGCAGTCTTGATCAACACGGCCCGGGGTCCGGTAGTGGACGAAGAGGCGTTAGTCAAGGCTTTGAGAAACGGCACCATTTACGCAGCTGGGCTTGATGTTTTTGAAGATGAGCCAGCCCTTAAGCCTGGACTGGCCGAGCTACCAAATGCTGTGCTCACTCCCCACATCGCCAGTGCAGGCATGGAGACACGCTCCCGTATGGTGGAGATGGTGGTTAACGATGTACTGGCTGTGCTGGAGGGGAAACGACCTCAGAACTTGGTGAATACAGATATCTACACATAAAGAAAGACAATAACAAGGAAGAAAGCGAGGGGCTATTCGCCACTCGCTTTCGTTTTGGCTCCTCGGGTTGGACTCGAACCAACAACCCTTCGGTTAACAGCCGAATGCTCTGCCATTGAGCTACCGAGGAACAACGCTAATCATACTTTAGCATAGGTTTTATTGGTTGTCAAGGGTCGAAATGCATTTTTGTAACCAAAAGGACACTCCCCTCATATTCTGTTGTTAAGCCGTAGTCCAACGGTATTGCTTAGCAAAGGAGGAGTGACTTTGGAAAGAAAAGAGGAACTAATTCAGGAACAGGTACTCCAGAATGACCCGGAAGATATGATGCGCGTTTCCAACCAGCCCACGGTCTGCCAAGCAGGCACATTCCGCTATGTGGTCGAACGGGGAGACACCATGTTTACGATAGCCCAGCGCTTCGGCGTTTCGCTACAGGCCCTTATCCAGGCCAATCCCCAGATTCCCGACCCAAGCAGAATCAGACCGGGCCAGATTGTCTGTGTCCCCTTTTTCAATTGTCCGACCAACACCTTCAGTTATATAGTCCAGCGCGGCGACACCATGTTCAGCATCGCCCAGATGTTTGGCGTTTCACTCCAAGCTCTGATTCAAGCGAATCCCCAGGTGCGCAATCCCAATCAACTTTACCCGGGCCAAAATGTGTGCGTGACTCAGGCAGAACCGCCGCCGCAGACCTGTCCTCCCGGTACGTTCCCCTACACAGTCCAGCAGGGCGACACAATGTTCTTAATCGCCCAGAGGTTTGGAGTTTCCTTGAACGCCCTGATCCAGGCTAACCCGCAGATTCCAAATCCCAATCTCATTTTCCCGGGACAAATCGTCTGCGTACCCACTACTCCAGGGGTATGCCCAGCAGGGACATTTGCCTACACGGTTCAGCCGGGCGACACCATGTTTTTCATTGCCCAGAGGTTCGGGGTTTCNNGTCTGCGTTCCCACCGGACCGCCTTCAGGAGTATGCCCTCCGGGCACCTTCCGCTACACGGTCCAGCCCGGCGACACCATGTTCCTCATTGCCAGGAGATTTGGGGTTTCACTGGATGCTCTAATCCGCGCTAACCCACAGATCGCCGATCCGAACCGGATCATGCCGGGGCAAATTGTCTGTGTACCGAATCGGTAAAGGATTGAAGCCTGCACCTTCTGGTCATACTACCCAAAGGAGGTGCAGGCTCTTTATGATCAAAGCTGAGGTCTCGTTCTACCCCATGGACTCCACCGAACTGGACAACATAGCCGGGCTCACCACCCGTTTTTTGGAAGAACACGCTTTGGACTATGACTCCTATTTCGGGAGCACATCCTTGAACACAACCATATACGGAGAATCGGACGAAGTGTGGCATGCACTGCGCCAATTGTTTCAGGAAAACCAACGGCAAGATCGGGAGGTGATAATGGTCGCAACCCTGATCAATTGGGGATAACTTTATTGAGAAATTTGGCACAATCCCCTTGACTACTACCCCTAAATTTGTTACGCTGAATGTGAAAATTTCAACATTCAATACAAAGGAATGGGGTTGTGCAAATGAAAAGACTGAGTTTTGTACTGGCGTTAGTTCTAGTGCTCTCCATTGGTGTACAGGCCGCCTGGATTGACGGAACTTACGAAGGCTGGTCCGATGCAGGTCCCAACGGCTGTCAATACGCAAAGGTATTTATCGAAGACGGGAAAATCACCGCCGTTATTCTGCGGGAACTCACGGGCTTGTATGTAGAGAAGGATTTCTCCAAATACAACTGGCCAGAAGCTGGCGAAGCAGCTCGCACCCTGCCTGCCCAGTTTGTAGCTAACCAGGCGGCTGAGGCTGACATCGTCACCAAAGCTACCGGCAGCAGCGAAGGTTACATCCAGGCCGTTGAGCGCGCTCTCGTTCGGGCTAGCGATGTCAAACCGGACAAAAAATACTTTGACGGCACATTCATCGGCCGCTCCGAAGTCTCTACCTATGGCGGTTATTACAAAGTAGTTTGGGTAACCCTGAAAGATGACAAAGTGGTAGACTACAAAGTACAGAGGGTTCTCCCCGATATGACCATCCAAGATCCTTCCGTTGAAGTGTACGGCTGGCCCTTGGAACTGGCTCGGGAAAGCTATAAAGAGGCTGCCCTTGTAAGCGAACCTGGTTTTGTAGACATTATCTCCGGCGCAACCGGATTGACCATCCAGTCTAACCACGCAGTACGTGACGCCTTAGATAAGGCTCGCATCCAGTAGTTTCAATCCAGATACAAAAAAGAAGCATCTGGCCCCGCCAGATGCTTCTTTTGTTTCCATTCCCCTATTCCCCATCTCTGGTTCCTTAGATTCCCATAATACTGTAACCCGCATCAACATAAATTGTCTCGCCCGTGATGGCGCTGGCCAAATCACTTACTAGAAACGCAGCGGTGTTGCCCACATCCCTACCGGCAACTGACTTTTTCAGGGGTGCTTTCCCTTCGTGCAGTGCGAGCATCTGCAAGAATCCGCCTACGGCCCGGGCAGATGCGGTGTTAATGGGTCCGGCTGAAATGGCATTCACCCTCACCCCAGCCGGCCCCAAATCATAGGCCAAATACCGCACACTCGCCTCCAGTGCAGCTTTAGCTACACCCATCACGTTGTAACCGGGAAAGACCTTCTCCGCTCCGTAATAGGATAGGGTAACAATGCTTGCTCCATCGCGGAAAACCGGAGTAAGTGCCCTGGCTAAAGCAACCAAAGAAAAGGTGCTTACTTCTAAAGTGGATAAGAAATGCTCCCGTTCGGTGAACAAAAAGGGATTTTCCAGTGCCTCCCGGGGTGCAAAGGCCAGGCTGTGCACCAGCCCATCGAGCATGCCCGCCCGTTCGTGAATCTCCTCCGGCAGCATATCAATCTGTTCAGGAAACGAAACGTCGCAGGGAATTAAAGCCAAGGGCTTCTGTTTCAGCTCTTCGGCCAATTTCTCCACCCGAGACGGCATCCGCTCGTTTTGATAGCCCAGAATCAGGGCTGCGCCCTGTTCATCCATGGCTTGGGCCACTTTCCAGGCGATGCTGTGTCTGTTGGCGATGTTGAAAATGGCGATGTTCTTGCCCTGCAGCACAACCAAACACCCCGCTTCAGATGCTGAAATACTTTAGTTATCGCGAGCGTTCATGTAAAAGGCCAACCGCAACAGGCTGTCAGTCAGTTGAATATTCTCCACCAATACGCCCCTCGGCACAACCGGATGGATGGGAGCGAAATTCCAAATACTGTCTACTCCACCCTCCACCAGCACATCCACAACCTCCTGGGCCGCCTCTTTAGGCGTGGCCACAATGGCCATGTCACACTTGCTCTTCTTTAAGTAGGCCGGCAAATCCTTAAATGGCCTAATAACCTTTCCGCTGTGGTAATTACCTATAAGTACTGGATCAACATCAAAGATTGCGTTAATAACAAAGCCCTGCTCCCGGAACGAATCGTAACTGGCCAATGCCTTACCTAAATTGCCCGCACCTACCAAAACGGCCGAGTAGGTCCGAGTTAGACCAAGGATTTTCTCCAGCTGACGCAGGAGATCACTTACCTTGTAACCATAGCCTTGCTGGCCAAACGACCCGAAATGACTCAAGTCGGATCGAATTTGGGCTGCTGTACAACCCACCGCCTCCCCAAACTGGGCGGAAGAAATACGTTCTACTGATTGGCTCCGCAGATCTAATAAATGGCGATAATAAATAGGTAGACGGGAGACAACTCCCTGTGGTATGACTAATCCTTTGCTCCTCTTCTTAGCTGCCATATTTCTTCTCCTTCCCGTGTTGATTCAGTATTAAGTTCCACAAAAAGGGCTTGTTCCCTTTTTCACGAGCCTAAAAGATCTCAATCTCCCTCTCCGCCGCTAGGATATAACCGCCCAGTTCATCCCGGACTGTGATTACAGTGACATATGTCCCCCTGGGCGCCCAGCGAGGTACGTTGACCCAAATGTAGAACCACAGCGTTTCGGGAGGATTGGGGGAAGTCTCATCGAACTCAATAATGTCGGCCTGTTTAAACAAGGGAAATCCCCAGGTAGTTTTGAGGCCCACATCCACCGCCACATGATAGGAATACAGATCACCGTGGGCAGCTGTGGTGAACCCCGCCAGTTCGAGGTAGGCGTAGGCCATCTGCCCTTTGGGAAAACGGCCGGTGGGGTTGGGATCGTAATCACCTTGATCGCGCACTTCATAGGCCCAGTCGGCGACGGCGAGGTATAGATCCCCCGCTTCCTTTTCGCGCGCGTAAACCTGTGAAAAGGGTAGACAGGCCATTAAAATACAGACTATTAACAATCTCAACATAATCACCCCCGATTCTAGCTAGGAATAAGTACTCTTTTGTGTAATAATTAGATTGGGAAGGAATGAGACGATGATAAAGGGTTTAGATAAAGGAAAATGGACTCGTCCCACCGATAAGTCCGCCGTTTATCTCGAATTCGCCCCCGGTGCCAAGTGGGGCGTCAGGGTAACACTGATGGAGTATGATGCCAGGGTCGAAGCGGTTAACGGCCCTAAAGGTACTTGGTACAAAGGCCCCGAACGCTACAGTACTCTCGTCCGCCGCCCCAACTTCTTAGAGCGTATTCGCGGTATTACACTGGAAAGCAAGATTCTCGAGGCAGTTGAGGAAAAACGCCGCGTTGCCGAAGAGGAAAACAGGCGTACCCGACTGCTTGATTCCTAGGGGAGTTCTTGCAGAGTACACGAGAATTACGTTGGGAGGATCTTATTTTGAAGCTGCTAATTGTCGGCGACACGGTCGACCCTCAATTATACGATCATTTTAGGCGCGAACGCTTCCCGGAAAGAATTGACGCTATTTTATCCGTGGGCGATCTGCCTCCCTGGTATTTGTCATATCTTATGTCCGTCTTCAATGCCCCCCTCTATTACGTCAGGGGCAACCACGATGACAGTTACGATATTAACCCACCTGACGGTGGAGATAACATCCACGGCAAGGTAATCACCTTCCGGGGCTTAACAATGATCGGTTTTGAAGGTTCCATGTTTTATCATCATCCATCTGCCGTTCAGTATACCGAAAGGCAGATGCGGGCTGTCTGGCGCCGGATGGCCTGGCGATTTATGTTCGGCCGGAAAATCGACATAGTCCTAACCCATGCTCCTCCCTTTGGCATTCATGATGCGGAAGATCAATGCCATAGGGGGTTCTTAACCTTTTCGCGGATCATTCAGAAGTACAAACCGCGTTACTTCATCCACGGCCATACCCATCTCAATTATGGGCTGAAGCAGAACCGTATCGATGTTGTGAACGACACTACCGTGATCAACGGCTACGGTTTTCATATCTTGGACATTGATTAATGGTTGATTGATCATCATTCAGCTGGAGTGAATGCTATGAGACCACGGGGTAACACCGCTCAATCGTTTGCTGATTCAAAGGATAGATATCAGCTTACCGATTCCCTTGACCTCGGTTTACGTACCGTACCAGTGGCAAACATAGTTGGTTCCGTAAACCGGTGGCGTGATTTTGATGCCCGTTTTCGCATTAAGAACCCCGCCTCCATTGAGCGCTATCAGCGCATCAAGCGGGCTGTGGAACGGGGCGTGATCCTGCCCCCCGTTATCCTCTACAAAGTCCGGGACAAGTATTATGTCATGGATGGCAACCACCGGGTCTCAGTTGCCAAGGAAGTGGGCCAAGCGTATATCGACGCGGAAGTGATCGAATTCTTCCCCCCCGGCGATTCAGAGTTCAACCTGCTCTGGCGTGAACGCTCCATTTTCGAGATGAAAACGGGACTGCGGGATATCATCTTCACCGAACTTGGTTCCTACGATAAACTGCTGATGCAGATTGAGGACTTCCGCAGGGAAGAAGCGGAAACAGAAGACTATCCCCTCTCCCTCAAAGAGGCCAGCGCCCGCTGGGAGCAGGATATTTACCTCCCAGTGGTTGCCCTGATCAAAAAGCAGCGCCTGTTAGACGATTTCCCCAACCGGACTGAGGCGGATCTTTTCCTCTACGCTTCCTATCATAAAGTGGCCAAAAGCCGCTTGACTAATCAAAATGTAAGCTACCGGGACGCCTTAGCCGATTTCAAAGTGGAGCATCCACATAAAACCTTCGCGGAGCAGCTCATGGAACTGGTAACAGGCCTCTTCGCTCCCGATGCCCGTGACAACTGCCCCCGCGGCTTAATCATTGATGAGGACGGCTTAGTACGGGTCACAAACGACTGCCGCGGCTGTGGACGCTGCACAAACGGCGACAGCAGACTGAACGGAACAGCCTACAGAGATCCACTGGAGGGGCCGTAATAGATATACGAGGTGAAAAAAGATAATGGACGACCTGCAGGGCCAGCTGGATAAACTGGCAGCCATGTACCCTGGAGAAAAGACAGATCTCAACCACAGCAATCCCTTTGAACTCTTGGTTGCCACCATCCTCTCCGCCCAGTGCACTGATGAGCGAGTGAATACTATTACCGCTAAGCTCTTCCCCGCCTTCCCCACGCCTGAGGCGCTAGCCCAGGCCAGCTTTGAACAGGTTGCGGACTTAATCAAAAGCGCCGGCCTGTGGCGGACCAAAGCCCGTAATTTGATCCTCATGGCCCAGATCCTAGTGGAAGAATACGATGGACAAGTCCCTAACACCCGGGAAGACCTGGAAAAACTGCCGGGAGTAGGCCGCAAGACGGCCGGCGTGGTTTTGGCCAACGCCTTTGACATCCCGGCCATAGCAGTGGACACCCACGTCTTCCGCGTTGCTAACCGTTTAGGTTTGGCCGACGCCAGCGATCCCCTAGAAACGGAAAAGCAGCTGATGGAAGTCCTTCCCCAGGAGTACTGGATTAGGGCCCACCGCTGGTTGATCAGGCATGGGCGGGTGATATGCAAGGCGCGCAGTCCCCTCTGTTCCCAATGCCCCCTGCAACCCCACTGCAGTTATTTTCAAGCCCTAGAGGAAAAAGAAAGCTAATACAGCGAAAAAGATTACACCTACAATTACAAGATCAAAGCCAAAACCGGTCCGCTCCTGCTGCCGCAGGGGCCTGCTCAGCAACGAGCAGAGGGGCCGGTATACTATTTTCTCCACACTGAGCCAACTTGGCACGGGCGGTTTGAACCTAAACAGGGCCAGAACTGCCAACACTGTCAAAGCGATACCATAGCTGGTCACCGGACCCATCAGCTCGTGACCGGTCCAAAAAGGGACATGCTGAAGATGGGCCAGGTCTGCCGCCTTTAAGTCAAAACCGACCAGAACAGGCAGGACTAGTTTGTTGATTGCCCCCTGAGCGCCCACACCCAGACAGAGAAGAATAACACTGTAAACTGTGAAAATCCCCACCTGGCTTCTGCTGATATCTTTCACCTGAGAGTAATCAGCCTTTGGTTTGGCTAGAAACGCCTGCAGCCAGATCTTAGAGATGTAAGCTGCTGTCAAGCCCCCCGTAAAGACAAACGCCCGCTCCAACCACAGTAAGGACTCCCACCCCTTGAGATGATAGGCATGGAGGATCGCCTCGTGGATCAAAACCTTACTACCATATCCGTTAAAGCCCGGGACTCCAGTGATGCCCGCTGCGGCTATAAGAAAGAACAGAAACGCTTTAGGCATAAAGCGCACCAAACCACCCAGCTTGTTCAAATCCAGTTCATCTGTGCGCAGATAGATCGCTCCCGCCAGCATAAACAAAAATGATTTGTAAAAGGCATGGTTGATCATGTGCAGCCAGGCACCGGCCAAACCCACTGCCCCGTCCTGACCAAGCATAACCCCTGTCCCTAGGGAGAATAGGATGTAACCCATCTGGCTGATGCTGGAATAGGCCAGCACCCGTTTCATGGGCGAATGGACTAGGGCCATTAACGCCCCACCCAGCATGGTGATCGTACCAATCCAGATGAAGACGTACCCGAAACTTTCCTGCAGGTAGAATAGGCCGCTCCCCTGGGGCGATGTAAAGACTACCGTCAGAAAACGGAAGAATCCGTAGGCGCCTGTCTTAATCATCAAGGCTGATAGCAGCGCTGAAGCGGGTGCAGGTGCAACGGGGTGGGCCTGGGGCAGCCAGATATGGAGGGGCACCATGCCAGCCTTAACGCCAAAACCAGCAATCACAACGCCCAACAAAAGCCAAGGGTTGTAACCGGCCGCCAGAAGCCCATCGAGCATGGGCACAAACTCCGTGTGACCCATGTTATGTTGGATGATGAAGATAGCGCCAAGCAAAACCAAACCGCCAATGACGCTCATGTACAAATAAACCGAGCCCGCCTCTACAGCGGGCTTGTTCTCAGCATGTACAACCAAAAGGTAGGCAGCAAAAGTCATAAGCTCAAAAAAGAGAAAAAGGCTGAATAGATCGCCCGCCAAAAACACACCCAGCGTGGAGCCAAGGGTGAAGACGGAGGCGACCGAAAAGCGGGTTTGGTTTTCCTCATGCGCCATGTATTCCTTAGAAAAGAGGGTAGCTAAGAACCAAACCAAGGAGACAATGAGGGCGAAAACCGCACTAAAATGATCTACCCGCCACTTTAGACCGAACGCTAAAACCCAAGGGATAGACCAGCCGATTGCCTGTCCCTTCTGCACTACGAAAAACTGCACCAAACTCAACAGTAAGGTCAACAGGCAGACCAAATTGGCCGCCAGTGTCCTGCCGGCCTCTCCCCTACGGGCAGACCACCAAACTATGGCCGAGCCCACCAGGGGTACTGCTGTGATTAGCATGGGCAGCCTGCTGGGGAGGTCCATTTAGAGCCCAACCCCCCCGCCCCCAAAGAGGGTGGCCGCCGTCACTTCAGAGAGTTCGAGCAGAACATTGACGGGGATAATGTCAAAAAGAACAGTGGCAATTGCCAGAATCACAACGGGTACCAGCATTGTCAAAGAAGGCTCTGTCACACGGGAAAAATCGTGTTCCTCCGGCCGGAAAAAGGCGTTGATCACGATGGGCAGGTAATAAACTGCATTGAGCAGGCTGGAAATGAGCAGCACCACCGCACACATTGGCTGGTTTACCTGCAGGGCACCCAACCCCAAGAACCATTTACTCAAAAAGCCATTAAACGGCGGGATACCAATCATGGAGAGGGACGCCATGGTAAAGCAGGCCATGGAAATGGGCATGCGCTTGCCAATACCCTTAAAGTCGTCCACATCTGTCTTCCCGGTCAGCAGGATCATGGAACCCGAAACAAGGAATAGACAAGATTTCATTATGGCGTGGGTGAAGATGTGAAACACATCGCCAACCATGGCTTGTTCAGAAAGAAGGCCCATCCCCAATAGGATGTAACCCATCTGGGCTACACTGGAATAGGCAAGGCGGCGTTTGAGATTCTTCTGCATGATAGCGAAGACTGAACCCAGCAGGATGGTCAATATGGCTCCATAAAGTAGGATTTTGATCCAACCTATCTCAGCCAGAAACCGATACTGATAGACGTTGAAGATTATGCGCAAGAGACCAAATGCGCCTACCTTCAACATAATCCCCGACAACAGGGCACTGGCGGGAGAAGGTGCAACTGGGTGAGCCTCCGGCAGCCAAACGTGGAGCGGGAACATCCCGGCCTTCATGCCGAAACCAATCAAGAAACCAAGGAAGGCCAGCAGGCTGAGGATACTGCTGTCAGCTAAAAACCCTTCCGCTGTCATGGTAACACTTCCGGTCAAAAAATAGACGGCTAGTACACCAAAGAGGATGGCCAAACCGCCCCCAATGGTCATGATCAAATATAAGAAACCCGCCCGCATAGCCTTTTCGTCGCCTTCGTGTATCACCAAACCATACGACGCAAAACTCAGTAATTCAAAGAACAAAAACAACGTCAACAGGTCTCCAGCCAGCAGAGTGCCTAGAATTGACCCGTAGGAAATTAGCGTAAAAGAATGATAGCGGTTGATGTGATGGGATGGTTTTAAATAGTCAAAGGAGTAGATGGTGACCAACAGCCAAATAGCGCTTGCGATAGTGACCAAAATCACACTCAACCAGTCAATACGGAAAGACAAACCGAATGGTGGCAGTATACGGGAGAACCGCAACACTGCAACGTTGACTTCACTCAGGTAAGGAAACAAGAAAAGCCCTAGAAACCCAGTCAGCGCCGTAACCGTCAACACAAAACGATCCCTGAGGCGATCCTCCAGCTTTAGTGCTCCAACCAATACTCCACCGATAATCGGGATAAAAATCAATAACAATGGCAGCATCACGAGTCCCCCTTGGGTTATTCATTTCTCGTGAAATTATTCGCCGTAGAAATCAATTTCCCTGTTAACCTACTATGCCCCGGGAGGATTTGGTATTTCGCTGCTGGCTGGCAGATAATCCACGTCGGTGTAAATGTATACTAACGTTCCTGCTGATACTTTCGCTTCGGCTGCGGGCACCTGCCCAATGATCCTACTGCCGTCCCCCACGATCTCCACTTCGAAGCCTGCCCGCTGCAGTAGCGCCTGGGCTTCTGACACAGCCAGCCCACCCACATCGGGCACCACAACCTGCCTTACTTCGCCTCTCACTTCTACCCTCCGTTCAACACCCAAATAAGGAAGTACCTTAGAGGCCAGCCTGGAAAACACCGGACTGGCAATCACACCGCCGTAGAACGCCCCCTGGGGCTCCCACAGAACCAAAAGCCCCGCCATCTGCGGATCATCATAGGGAGCAAAGCCCGCAAAGGAAGTAACCATCTTGGAGTGGGAGTAGCGTCCCTGTTCAACTAGCTGTGCCGTTCCCGTTTTACCTGCGACCAAATAACCCGGTACCTCCGCATGCTTGCCCGTACCCTGGGAAATCGCCGTTCGCAGAACATAAGCGGTTGTATTGGCCGATTCTTTGCTGATAATCTGCCGCTGGTCGGGAATATCAGGAGGGAAACTTCCCCCCTCTGTTACAATTTCCCGCACATAATGGGGTACTGAATAGATGCCGTCGTTGGCAATGGCACCAAAGCCGGCGATCAATTGGAGCGGTGTGATGGCAAGGCCCTGACCAAAGCCAATATTGGCCCAGGTAACTAAAGGAACCTTATCGGACGGGGGCCGCAGCGTACCGCCCCGCTCCCCTGGAAAGTCTACGCCCATGGGGTAACCCAAATTGAAACTGGTTAGGCCATCATAATAACGTTCCGGACCCAAATCCAGAGCCAGTTTACAGTAAAAGGGGTTACAGGAATTCTGCATCGTCTGGGCAAAGGATTGGGGTCCGTGGCCCCCCCGGTTCCAGCAGCGGATGGTCCAGCCCGACACCCGGATGTAACCAGGATCGAAGAAACCGGTATGGAGCGTTGCCACCCCTGCATCGAGGGCTAAGGCCGCTGTAACCGCCTTAAAGGTGGAACCGGGCTCGTAGGTATCTGTAACCGCAATGTTCCTCCGCCTGTCCACCGGGTAGCTCAACACATCCTCTATGTCATAGGTGGGATAAATGGCGTTAGCCAGTATTTCCCCCGTACGGGGATCGGTAACTACAATCAAACCTAAGCGCGAACCGGTCTCCAGTGTAGCCCGCCGCACCTCTTCCTCCGCCATGCGCTGCACGAAGTAATCAATAGTAAGGTATAAATCGGCGCCTTTTTCCCCGGGGAGGTACCCCCTAATGCCCCCTTCTATCGCCCGTCCGTAGGCATCCCGTTCATATACAGCGGCACCGGGCTTACCCCGCAGGTACTCATCGTAGTAAAGCTCCAAACCCTCCAAACCCTGGTTATCTATACCCACAAAGCCCAACACTTGGGGTGCTATTGATCCGTAAGGATAAACCCGCGTAGACGTGGGTACCACGCCGATGCCAGGTAAATCTAGGGCAGCAATTTGCCAGGCCAATTCGTCGGATACTTTCTTTTTCAACCACTCTACAGCCGAACGTTTCCGCAGCCTCGCCATGATGAACTCTTCCTCTAGTTCGAGCAGCTGGGCCAAGACCCGGGCAGTATCGGCGGGGTTTTCCACCTCCGCCGGAATGGCGTACACGGTGTTGGCGTTAATGCTGAGGGCCAGTGGAATACCGTTACGGTCATAGATCGAACCCCGCAGCCCTTCCAGGGGGATCTTCTGCAGGCGTTGTTCCACCGCCTTTGTCTGGAAGAATTCATTTTGGTAAAGCTGTACGTAGGCCAGGCGCGCGGTTAAAAGAACTGAACCAAGCACAATTATCAGCAGCAGAAAAAGCACCCGTCGCTGGACCCGGAACTCGGAAAAACGTGCCATTGTCTCACCTGCCTAACCCTTTGAAGAAATGGATTGCCTTGTTAAAGATACGCCGCAGCCAAGAGGCCAGGCCGGTGCTTTGGTGGGCGACAATATCCAGGCGGAGGAATTCCTCCTTGTCGCGGAGGATAACCAGTTCTCCTACCTTGTCTCCCCTATCGATGGGTGCCCGCAGATTGGGCAGCAGCTCCACCTTGGTGTCAAACTCCAGATCCTTTTCAGATACTGCTACGAGAGAAAAATCGGACGCCAAGACGCCCTGAATTTCATGGAGCACCCCATCGGGAACCAATACAGGCGTGAGTACCTGCTCCTTTGAAATTAAGCCTACAAGGTTTTTCTCAGCCCACTCGTGCAGTATTTTCGCCTCTTCATTACGTACCTCCCGACTTCTAGCTCCCAGGATGACCGAAATCAAACGACGCCCATCCACCTGCACAGATGTTGCTAGGGTGTGGCCTGCCGGTGTGGTGGCCCCTGTTTTGCCCCCTTCCACTCCCGGCAGTTCCAAAAGTGGGTGCGTGTTCACGATCTTCCTGTCCTGGGCCTTTAGGTAATACTCCTGCGTGCCAAGGATTTTGCGAAACAGATCATGCTCAAGGCCAGCCCGCAGCAGTTTGGCCTGATCCAAAGCGGTGGAGTAATTGTTGCTGAAAATGGAGATCAGACCGGTGCAGTCTGTGTAGTTGGTGTTTGTTAATCCCAGGGCTTTGGCTTTCTCATTCATCAACCGGCAGAACTGCGCCTCTGAGCCCGCCACATACTCAGCCACCGCAACCGCAGCGTCGTTGGCCGACACTAAGGCGGTAGCGTAGAGCAGTTCCTCAAGTGTAAAGCGATCGCCGGCACGGAGCTTGATCTGGGTCCCATCCCGGCTTTCAGCCCGGGCACTTGCCGTTATCACATCGTCGAGGTTGATCTCCCCCGCTTCCACCAATTCCACTGCACAAAGCAGGGTCATTAACTTTGTTAAGCTGGCGATGGACCTGAGCTGTTCCGCGTTTTTCCCCAGAATCACATAGTCATAGTCCCCGTCGTAAAGCACATAGGCAATCGCACTCAAATCGGGCACAGGCTCGAGGGCATGGGCCAGAGAGTGAATACAGATTATGAAAAAGAGCACTGCACAAAGCAGGCTTGCATAGCGGCGCATTTCTTTCCCCCTTCCCTAAGAATAAATACGTACCGGGTTCCGTAATTAGTACATATACTGAATCTGGTAGTGAAAGGAGGTTAGGTATGGAAGTAAAGATTTACTTCGAACAGGAACGCCTCTTCAATCACTATGTCGCTTCCCATCCGAACGGAGATGTACTGCAGACCACAAACTGGGGCAGGCTGAAGGCAGGCCACGGCTGGGAGTACTATCCCCTGGCCGCTGAAGATAAGGGGAAGATACTAGCCAGTGCCCTCATCTTAATCAAAGATCTCTCCCCCCTTCCCCTCAAACTTGCCTACTCACCTAGGGGCCCAGTCTTTTCCTCGCCTGAAGCATTGGCAGCCATTTGGCAAGGGGGAGCCAGCTTCTGCCGCAGTAAAGGGGCGGTAGTCTGGAAAATGGATCCCCCCCTTCGTAAAGACAACTCCCATTGGTCAGAGCTAGCAAGTAAGCTTGACCTAGTACCAATCGATACCGGACTAGATTTCGGTGGCACCCAGCCCCGCTTTGTCATGACCCTGGACCTTGGCCCCTCCTGCGAGGAGCTGCTGGGCAACATGAAAAGCAAAACCCGTTACAACATCCGCTACGCCCAGCGCAAAGAGGTAGTCGTTACTAGGGTAAAAGAGAAAGCGCTGATGGATGAATTTTATAAGCTGCTGGAAGAAACGGCACAGCGGGACCGCTTTACCATCCGATCCAGTTCATACTTTTACACCCTCTGGGACGAACTTATGGAACATAAACTAGCCCATTTGTTTCTGGCCAGACACGAAGGAGAGCTTCTGGCCGGAGCCATCCTCTTTATTCTGAACAATCGCGCGTGGTATGTCTATGGCGCATCCAGCAACAATAAGCGTAACCTGCAGGCAGCAACGCTCATCCAGTGGGAAATGATCCGCTTTGCCAAAAGCCAAGGTTGCCGGGTCTATGATTTCCGCGGAGTGTCAGGTAATATTGATCCTGACCATCCCCTTTATGGACTGTATCGGTTTAAGGAAGGGTTTGGTGCCCAGTTGGTGGAGTACGTGGGTGAGTACGACCTTCCCCTTGCTAAAGGGGGGTATTTCCTATGGCAGCGCCTTCTACAGGCACACCGCTGGCTGCGCACACTAAGACACCCCAACTAAAGCACTCCGCTTGGATAGAGGTCAATCTGGACAACCTACAGCACAACCTCGGGGAGTTGGAGAAGCACAGTAAAGTCCCCGTCCTCCCCGTTCTCAAGGGAGATGCCTACGGTCACGGTGCCCCAGCCATCGCCGCCTTTCTGAAGAAACAGGGTTACAAGCGACTCGCGGTTAGCACTGTTGATGAGGCTCTGCCCATCGTCAGAAAGGTGCGGGACGTATCCATTCTCCTCTTGACCCCACCCCTCCCAGACCAGCTTGATTTGGTCTGCAAATACAGACTGACTCCCACCGTATGCACTGGAAAGCTTATCCATCAGCTCACTGCGATCGCTAAGGCTAAAGGACAGAGAACATCGGTAGAGCTCAAGATTGACACCGGCTTAGGACGTTTAGGGGCCCGGTTGGAAGAAATACCAATGCTGGCTGCCCTGATCAAAAAAACCCCCTGGCTCAAGTTGCAGGGGGTGTTCACCCATTTTTCCGCGGCTTTTGCCGATCCGGTTTTTACGAGATATCAGTTAAGCCAACTTTTGGAGGTGCGTACGCTCCTCCAGGCCCATGGCTGGCATGAGCTATACTGGCATGCAGCAAACAGCGCAGCCTTCGTCCTGTACCCCGAAAGCCACCTCAATTTAGTTCGCATCGGTACCCTCCTCTACGGTCAAAGCCCCGTTCCCTTAGATGATAGCTGGCAGCTCCTCCCCACCTGGGAGTGTAAAGCGCGCATTATCCAGATCCGCCAATTCGCCAAAGGTGAAACTATTGGCTATGGAAGGGAATACCGCACAAAAAGACCTGTCAGGGCCGGGATTATCCCCCTTGGCTACAGCCACGGCCTTATGCTGGAGCCGGAAAAATCGCCCTGGCGCCAAATCGGCTCTGTCGTAGGCAGAGTGATCATATCTCCTCCCTCACCCATTTCCCATAATAAAAAACCCCTGCCAATCCTGGGACGGATCGGCATGGGGCTCACGTGTGTCGATTTAAGTAGTGTCCCGGAGCTTGAGGAGGGTGATGTGGTAACAGCTGCCATGCGCCGGGTCACAGCGTCCCAAAGCCTGCCCAAAATCTATCTGGTAGGTGGTCGCCTTAGGCAAGAGTATCCCTAGGCCTGAGGCCTTTTGTACAGCAGAATTTCCTCCTGATCTGCCGTTTCTGCCCTAGCCGCATAGCCTTCCGGTGTAATAATGCTGGACTGGCCCGCAAAGGACAGATCCCAGAGGTCCCCTACTAACATAGGGTTAACCGCTAAGGCAAACTCTCCCCTCTCCACAACCGCTTGATAACTACTCCGCAGCCAATCTTCCTGCTGCCATTCGTTCCAGGGGTGGTTGTTGGCGGAGGGTTGAATCAGGATTTCTGCTCCCAGACTCTTGAGGCGTTCGCGCACGTCAGCAGAAAAGGCATCCAAACAGACGGCCACACCTAAATTGCCAAACGGACTCTGCACAACGCTGATGTAATTAAGCGGAGCGCCATCCACATCCAGACCCTTACTCCCCTCCATCTCCACCAGATTCACCTTATGCTGGCGGTGGATCAACTGGCCGGTGGGAGTGAACACCGGGGCGGTATTGAAGACTCGCCTTGTTTCACCCCAGCGCGATACGGCGGAACCTGCCACAATCCACGCGCCGTATTCCAGCGCAGCTTGCTTAAAGGCAGAAAGATAAACCCGCTCAGCTGCCGCGGCTTTTGCCAACACCAAAGCGCGAGTAGGGGAAACCCTGTAGTTTAACAAATGGTAGAGGACCGAAGGTATACTGCCTCTCAGCAGCGCCTTAGCTGCAGAAGCAAAGGTAGGCTGAGACCATACCCGCTCGGGGGCATCGCACAGCAAGCAGAAGGTACCCACGTGTTCCGGAAAGACAACGAGAAGGGGCCCATCTCCCGCTTCTGCCCGGACACGGCCCATAATCTCCATTATTTTAGCTGAGAACGCCGCCTCAGTCCGATAGTTTTCCATTTCCAGCTTCATCTGTACACAAGCAATCACTGCTGATCACCTCTCCCCATAATTTCGCCTCTTACCTCGTTTTTCCTTGCGAAAATAAAGGATGGGTCAAAAACAGCCGTTTGACACAAGTGGAGTCAAAGATTATGATCTTAGGAGAAAGGGTGATCGAAGTGAGCCGGGATAACAAGACCAACGTGCTCCAGCGCTTAAAAAGGATCGAAGGACAGATTAAGGGTGTTCAACGGATGGTTGAGGAAGAAGCACCCTGCCTGGAAATCCTCACCCAGATCGCCGCGGCCCGGGGGGCCATGGCCCAAGTGGGCAAAGCCGTTTTCAGTTCCTTTTCCACGACCTGTCTGCGCGAAGCATTAGAGGAAGGTAAGGACGAAGGGGAAGCGATGGAGGAGCTGATGGAGGCACTAGATCGGCTGTTGAAATAGCTTTTACTAGGGCAGATATTTTAAGGGGTCAACCGTTTGATCCCTTATTTTTATGCGAAAATCCAGATGGGGCCCAGTGGCAACCCCGGTCCGTCCGGAACGGGCAATTACCTGTCCCTGCTGCACATAATCCCCCACCCGAACCAAAAGGGCGGAGTTGTGGCCATACCATGTGGTAATCTCATTACCGTGGTCGATTACTATCGCCAAGCCTAAACCACCCAAATTCCCAGCTTTGACCACTTTCCCAGCCAAGGCAGCCCGGACTGGCGTACCGTGGGCTACGGCGATATCAATGCCACCGTGGAAATGGTACACCTTTGTTATTGGGTGTGTGCGGTAACCGTAGCCGGAACTGATCCGTCCTTGGACAGGCCAAATCATGCCCCCTAAGCGGTAGAGGACAGAACCGAAAACGGGCAGATCGGATGTGGGAATAAGCAGAACCTGCCCGGGTAATAAGCGATGGGGATTGTTGAGGTTGTTGTAGGAGACTATACTGTCTACTGTAGTCTGATAGCGCATGGCAATAGCTGTGAGGTTGTCACCCCGCTGGACTGTGTAGGACACAACAGCCTCCCTCAGTTCGGCCAGGGCGGCCCGGGTCTCGGGACCAACTACTCCGTCCACTCTGAGGCCAAGATCTTTTTGTACCTGCATTACGGCTGCCTTGGTCTTTGGGCCAAAAACGCCATCAACAACTAGCTCGTGACCCAAATCTACGAGCATCTGCTGAATCTCTTTCACATCTGTGCCGCGCATGCCGTAATGGATCAGGGAGCTTCCCGCCCAAACGCTAGATGCTAGGGCAGCGATCAGCACCGCGGCAAAAACATAACGCATAGGCCGACCCCCCCGCATACTTTAACTTAGTATAAGCGGGAGGTGGAAAAAAGATACATCCCCTGCCCCGATTTAGCCTCGGGAGAGGGGATGCATTTTCATCGTCTGTAATAACCTATATCGCCCTATTCGAGATTCTCCAAGTACCGATAGGCCTCCATGGCTGCGATTGCACCATCACCCGCTGCCGAGACGATCTGTCTCAGGGGAGTGGTGCGTACATCCCCGGCGGCAAAAACGCCGGGGATGGCAGTGGACATGTCCGGCTTTGTAATCACATAGCCGTACTCATCCAAAATTGGGCTGCCTTTGAGGTAGTCGGTGTTGGGGAAGAAGCCGATGTATATAAACACTCCGGAACAGGGTAACACCTGGGTTGTGTCGTCCTTCACGTTGCGGATCAACACACCGCTCACCTTCGGATCGCCTTCAATTCTCTCCACAACCGAATCCCAAACAAACTTAATCTTTTCGTTCTTAAAGGCCCTATCCTGTAAAATGGGCTGAGCGGACAATTTGTCTCTGCGGTGGACAATGGTCACAGAATTGACGTAGTTGGTCAAAAAGATGCCTTCCTCTACCGCGGAGTCACCGCCGCCTACAACCACAACGTCCAAGTCGGTGTAAAACGCCCCGTCACAGGTGGCACAATAGGAGACTCCCCTACCCGCCAGTTCTTCCTCGCCGGGTACCTGCAGTTTGCGTGGTTGGGCACCGCTGGCAATAATTACACTGCGAGCCTGAATCACTTCTCGTCCCACCGTGATTGTCTTAGGTTGGCCCGTGAGTTCGACTTCCGTCACCTCACCCATCTTCCATTCCACGCCAACCGATAGGGCCTGCTGATACATATGCTCCGACAGCTCAGGGCCTTCAACTCTGCCAACTCCCGGATAGTTTTCGATCTCGAGCGTGTTCTGCATCTGGCCTCCATACAGGCCGCGCTCAATTATCACTGTCTTGAGGTTGGCCCGAGCCCCATACAGCCCCGCGGTTAAACCGGCAGGTCCTCCACCAATGATCGCTAAATCGTACACTGGCATCCCTCCTTGTCCTAAAGAGATCAGCTGATTAGGCCGGTACTCACAAAGCAATCAGTTTGCCTTCCAAACCGGGCGTGAACCATTCGCCTTTATCGCCGATCACTATCACTTCCATACCTTCCAGACCCAGAGCAAATTCGCGCCCCTCATCCCAACCGAGGATAAAGATGGCGGTGGCTACTGCGTCACAAACCACAGCATCGTCACCTATAACAGTGACACTCCGTATACCCCAAGCGGGATACCCGCTGCGGGGATCGAGAATGTGATGGTAACGCCGTCCTTCGAACTCAAAAAAGCGCTGGTAGTCTCCTGATGTAACAATGCTCTGACCTTCCAGGGGCACGATCCAGCGCAGTTCGCTGGGATTACGCGGATCCTGCACACCAACCCGCCAGGGATTTCCGTCGGGCCGCTTGCCAATGACTGATATATCCCCACCTGCGTTTACTATAGCGCGAGATACGTCCGCTTCCCTGAGATACTGTAAAGCCTTCTGAACGATAAAGCCTTTGGCAATACCGCCCAGATCGAGGGTTGTCCCAGCGGGGATTCGCACTCTGCTGCCCTCGCGGTCAATCTCTATCTGGCGGAAATCGACCGTACTCAGAGCCTCTGCAAGCTCATCTTCAGTAGGCACGCGTTTGAAATCACTGCCAAAGCCCCACAGATCGAGAACTGCCCCGATAGTAACATCAAAGGTGCCTTGAGTCAAATGTCCCAGTTCAACCGCTATTTCAACCAACTCGAGGGTAGGCGAACTTACCTCAACCCAGGAACCCGCGTATTGATTGATCCGTGCAACGTCACTCGTTTCTATGAAACGGGATAGTTTATGTTCCAGCTCCGCCATGATGGTAAAGGTCTCACCAACCAGGTCAGCGGCACCGGGCGCGTCAACGCGCACGTCCACAACAGTGTCCATCAAAAGCCTAGTCTGACTGACACTGGTTTCCTCCGCTTGGGAATCTTGGGGCTGGAACACGGCAAAGCCGATTAGGATCAATACCGCAATGCCCAGCACAACGGCTGAGCATATGGTAAAACGTCTCTTTTTACTGCCCATAAAATGCGTCCTTCCTAAGTTAGCTGGCAAACTCTTTATGCAGTACGAGCGGTTTGCCTTCCTGCCAATCAATCGTGTTCATGGGACATACTTCCACGCATTCACGGCAGTTTGTGCATTTGTCATAGTCAATACGGGCCAGGTTATCCTCCATGTAGATGGCACCGGTTGGGCACGCTTTCACGCAGCGACGGCAGGCAATGCAGCCTACTTCACACTGCTGACGTACAAACCGCCCGGTCAACAGGGAACGACAGCGGATGTGTACACCCTGTTCCTCATCCACAAGGGTGATGATATCACGGGGACAGGCTTCTACACATTTGTTGCAGCCTGTGCAGTTTTCCTCGATTACAACGGGCAGACCGTTGTCGCCCATGTACATGGCATCAAACTTGCAGGCCGCAACGCAAGTACCGTAGCCCAAGCAGCCGTAGGTGCAGAGCTTGTCGCCACCCTGAGTGGCGTTGGCGATGTGACAATCGCGGGGCCCATCATAGGTACCGCGCTGTTTGGCTTCGGCAAGACCGCCCTTACACAAGACCTGGGCTACTTTCCGTTTTGGCCCTTCCGCTTCAACGCCAATAATCTCGGCAACCAACTTGGCCACTCGCGCACCACCAACGGGACAACCGTTGGCAGGCGCTTTTCCGGAAGCCACTCCCTCAGCAAAACTGCGACAACCAGCAAAGCCGCAGGCACCACAGTTAACGCCGGGCAGTACTTCCTCTATCTCTTCGATCTTCGGATCGGTTTCTACTGCGAATTTCTTGGAGGCTATAGCGAGACCAAAGGCAAACAGCCCCGCTAGGGAACCCATGCTGATGAGGGAAACAACTGTAGTGTTCACCCCAAACCCCTCCTTAAACTTAGATTAAGCCGGCAAAGCCACTAAAGGCTAAAGATAACAAGCCGGCGCATATGAATGCAATCGGTGCGCCCAATAGGGGTTCGGGAATATCAGCAAACTTCAGTTCCTCGCGGATTCCCGCAAGTAGAAGTAGTGCCAAGGTAAATCCTACCCCTGCACCTAAGGCAAAGACCACTGTCTGAATGAAAGTGTACGCACTCTGCACAGCCATAATAGCCAGACCCAAGATGGCGCAGTTAGTGGTAATTAGGGGCAAGAAAATGCCCATCGCCTGATAGAGGCCGGGACTGGTTTTGTGCAGAAACATCTCAACCAGCTGCACGATGGAAGCGATGGTGAGAATAAAGGCCATGTTCTGTAGAAAAGGAAGCCCCATTGGCTGTAGCAGAAAGGTCTCGATCAGCCAGGTCACGGCAGCCGCTACCACCATGACAAAGGTCGTGGCAAGGCCCATACCAAAGGCGGACTCAACTTCCTTGGAAACACCCATAAACGGGCAGATACCTAGGAAGCGGACCAGTACGAAGTTGTTGACCAATAAAGCACTTAGAAAAAGCAGAAATAAATTCACGCGTAACCCTCCTAACTAGCCCTATTCTTCAGTCTGACCCCGATCATGTTCATGATCGCTATTAGAATACCCAGTGTAATGAAGGCACCTGGAGGTAAAGCGAAAATCCCAATTGTGGTAACACCTTCACCTAGAAGCTGAAAACCAAAAACGGAACCAGCGGCAAACAGTTCGCGAATAGCTCCCAAGACAGTCAATGCCCAAGTAAAACCCAAGCCCATACCTAAGCCATCTGCCGCCGAAGCAACCACTGGATTCTTGGAGGCAAAGGCTTCAGCCCGTCCTAGCACAAGACAGTTCACCACGATCAAGGGCAGAAAAAGACCCAGCGATTTGTGCAGATCAGGAAGATAGGCGTTCATGGATAGATCCACAATGGTAACAAAGGTGGCGATGAGGATAATATAAGCCGGGATCCGAACCTTGCTTGGAATCACACTGCGAAGAATACTAATCAAAACGCTGGAGCAGAGGATTACAAACGTAGTCGCTAGCCCCATGGAAAAGCCATTTATGGCACTAGTTGTCACCGCCAAGGTGGGACAGAGGCCGATCAAGATGCGAAACGTTGGGTTCTCATCCCACAAACCGTTAAGAAAGTTCTTCCAGATTCGAGTCATCCTTACTGCCCTCCCCTATAAGCTGCGTATGCGTCCTGGAAACCTTCCCGCACCGCTTCGGCTACTGCCCGGGCAGAAATGGTTGCACCAGAAATGTTGTCAATGTCCGAACCGATGGCAATGGGATCCTGAGTGGACTTGCCTGCAAACTGCTGGCGGAAGTCGTCGTTCTCGATCCTACTGCCCAATCCGGGAGTTTCAGTGTGCTCCAGGATCTTAATGTTGAGGATCTCATCAGAAGCCTCAGCCACACCTACCAAGACTCTGACTACACCACCATAGCCGTTTCCTTCACCCACGAAGGCATAACCCACGGGGCGACCCTGCTCATCTACACCCTGGTAAATGAGGGTGGTGGTCTGTTCCCGCTCCTTGGCGGTCCTTTGATCGTCCTCGCCAAGTTCATCTCTACTCGCCCGGATGATATTCACTGTACTGGTACCGGGCAGAACCTCGAGAACGGAACTTTCTAAGGCGCGAGCTGCATTCTCTTCTATTATAGCACTAGTGGTCTGATACACGACGGACAAAACACCGGCTGATACCATACCAATTACTGCTAGCACAACTACCATACGAACGGACTCATTCATTTGCCTTCACCCCATGTCCATAAATTCGCGGGCGGGTCCAACGGTTGAGCAAAGGTGTTACTGCATTCATAAACAGAATTGCAAAGGTGACCCCTTCCGGATAGCCTCCCCACAAACGAATAACCATAATTATCACACCTATACCAACACCGAAGATCCAGCGTCCCAGCGGCGTGATGGGAGAAGTGACCGGATCAGTGGCCATAAACACCGCACCGAACAGCACACTTCCAGCCAGCAGGTGGAAGATAGGGTCTTGTCCTGCAAGCAGTGCAAACACTGTAACGGTACCGAGGGTACCTACCGTAATCCGATAATCCAATACTCCCCTGTAAAACAGATAAATGCCACCGATTAAAATGGCAAGGGCAGATGTTTCACCCAGCGAGCCGGCAACGTTCCCAAAGAATAATGCTGGTATATCGCTGCGAGCAGCCCCCAGAGCCAAAGGTGTAGCTGCAGTAACAGCATCAAAGGGTAGTGTCCAAGCAGTCATGGCCGAAGCAAAGGAAGCAGTCAAAAAGGCTCGACCCACAAGGGCGGGGTTGAACGGATTTTGCCCTAAACCGCCAAAGACCTGCTTGCCAATGGCGATGGCCACAACCGCACCTAGAATGACCATCCAGCTGGGTAAGCTGGGCGGCACAGTTAGCGCCAACAACACACCGGTGAGCAGAGCACTGCCATCCCCTACCATAATGGGCTTTTTACGCACCCTCTGAAAGATCGCCTCGGTAGCCACAGCGGCACCGGCAGCAAGTAGAATTAAACGAACCGCATCCCACCGGAAAAAATAAATGGACGCTGCAATAGCAGGCACTAAGGAAAGGAGAACTGCAAACATAATCTTCTCGGTGGTATCCCTATCCCTCAGGTGTGGAGACGGTGCAACAATCAATTTCATATCTTCCACTGCCCCTCACTCCTCTACTTTGAATTTCGCTCAATAGCTGCAATTTCTCGTTTTGCATACTGAATGTAATGCAGAAGCGGGCGTTTAGACGGGCAGATATAAGTACAGCACCCGCATTCGATACAATCCATCACTCCGTAATCGCGAGCGTGGTCGAACATCTCGTTCATACCATAGGCCTCGAGCCGCAACGGCAGTAAGTTGGCCGGGCAGACATCAACACAGCGAGCACATCTGATGCAGGGCAGAACGTTGGGAGTATGGCTTTCAGCCTCCGCCAGCGCTATCACACCTGACACAGTCTTGCCCACAGATGCCTGTAGATCAAACTGGGCACCGCCCATCATGGGACCACCCACAATCACCTTACCTGGCGCCTCCACAAAGCCCCCTGCCTGTTCCAGCAAATACTCAAGGGGCGTGCCGATGGGAACCAGGAAGTTTTGCGGTTCACGAATGGTCTCGCCACTCACAGTTACCACGCGGCTGATGAGGGGCTCCCCATCCCTGACCGCTTTGGCTACCGCCCACGCAGTGCCCACATTGTTTACAATGCAGCCTGCAGCAAAGGGCAGCGACCCGGTTGGTACTTCCCGCCCGGTGACAGCTTGAATAAGCTGCTTCTCCGCTCCCTGGGGATAACGGGTAGGCAGCTTCACTACGTCTATTGCCCCAGCCACCGCTTTGAGGGCCTCATACGCCTCAGGTTTGTTATCTTCGAGGGCAATAATAATGGCGCCTGCATTAGCCGCCTTAGCAATTAACTTCGCCCCAAGAATAACATCCTCGGCATATTCGATCATGAGTCGATCATCAGCTGAGAGATAGGGCTCGCATTCACAACCGTTCAAAATTAAATAATCAATCCTGGCCTCCTTAGGCGGATTGAGCTTAACTGCGGTAGGAAAGCCTGCGCCTCCCATACCCACTATACCGGCCTCTCTGATCTTGTTCAGAATTTCCTCTCGACTGAGCTGTACCGGATCGGTCACTGGGTTTTTCTCTACCCAGCGCTCCTCCCCATCGTTCTCAATCACAATGGCAGTCACCGCTGCCCGATTGGGATGAACGCGAGGTTCAACCGCCAATACTTTGCCGGAAACAGGCGAGTGGATGTTGGCACTTATTACACCATCTGCTTCAGCAATAAGTTGGCCTTTGAGTACCTCATCACCTTTAGCAACCACCGGTTTGGCCTCCGCACCGGCATGCTGCAGCAGGGATACGACGAGAGTTTCGGGGGCGGTCAGCACCGAAATGGGTTTGCCTGCAGTGCTCTGTTTGGCGCTGTCGATATCATCTATTCCTCCGAAAAAGGCTCTAATTCTTCCCATGCATCAATTCACCTCACGCTTCTTTCTTTGGCTTTAGACAGCCGAATAGATATTCTTGTCCTAAACCCGTTCTCCTGCTCAGGTAAGACCTTTTCCGCATATGCGTCTTTTTTTGTGAAATAAATTACGAATTTGCGGTGGAACTCAGCTCGTTAGAAAGTATAACGCAGGAAGGCCTGCATGCGCTGCTCGGTCCAACCGGCACCGAACTTAATGGGCTGCTCTGGGACGGACAGCAGTACATAGAAGCTGAACTCGTCATTGACCAGAGTAATGTCAAACTGCAGGGTTTCCCCGGACTCTAGATAAGACAAACCTAGTCCAAAGGAACTGCCTAAAGAAGCGGAGATGCGCCAGACTCCCTGCCTGGTGAACTGTACGTAGGGACTGATACAGTACTCAATCTCTCCCATGGCATTCATAAACAACTGGGCCATGCCTGAAAGGCCGTGGCCGTAGTCGCCATAGACCCGTTTCACTTCTCCGTACGCACCTATATGGGGATCAACGCTGTTCGTAAAAATCGAAAAGAGGGGCCGTTCGGTATTACCTACAAAAAACTCCAAAGTGTAACCCACATTACCCACGAAAACTTCCTTATGGCCTGCAAACCAACTCGAGACGTGCTCAGAAAAGAGATCCTGGAGGAAATACCCCCCCACTCCGGTTATCTCGTAGCCCAAAAACCCTAAGTGCTTAATCCTCTCCTGGCTTAAGGATAATCCTCCCTGCCAGCCGTGGGTGCCAAAAACCAAAGGGAGATCTTCTGCTTCAAAGGCCATTGCTGGGCTTGCCAGCAGCCCAAGCAGGATCACGCACAGTATTAGTGAACTAGTACGCCGCCCATCAGGCACTTTCATCTCCCCCTTACATTAAGATTTAAAGTCGAACCTCTTTAACTTTCGGTAGATTTTGGAAATCCTCCCGTTCCAATCCGGGACTGAAGGTAACGTTATTGAATGTCATTTCCCCGGCCTGTACCCCATCTTCAAACACTATAATCTGTGTAGGGAACCAAGTGTCGTCAGTAACCCGGATGTGAAGGGCTTCACTTTCTTCGGTACGTACCTCAAGAGAGTATTCCTTAACTCCATTATATTCCTTTGTTTCCAGGACAGCAATCTCGTACTGGGTAAAATCAAAGTACGAAGTAATATCCTGGGCCACGTTTAGAGCAGACAGGGCCTCTTTGCTCATATCCTCCAGCTCCCGCACCGCGATTTGGTTCGTGACGGGTTGGAATATCCTCACTTCCAAAAGATCCTGATCGATCACCACAATCTGTCCCCGCAGGGCACTGGGTTCTAGGAACTCAAGGCGGGCTAGGCGATGTTCAACACCGAACATTCCGGTTAGAACGAGCACATCGCTGCGCTCCCCCTTGATCTGGACGATGGTAATATCCAAGGTAAGATCCTTGATGGTAGTGATCATGTTCTTGATATTCTCCGCCACCAACTTAGCCTCTTCCGAAATGGTCAGCTCGGACAAAATCTCATGATATTTCTCCTCCAAGAGATCCTCTTCCCCATCGTCCTCATTAGGCTGTACCCGGGGAGTGTTCAAATCAATGGTAATCGGCTTTGTCTCCTGCTCTTCTTCGGCGGACGCCAAATTCGCCCCGCCCCAAAGGGTGATCAGGACTGCACATAAGAAAATAATCACGTATAATTTCAACTTGTTTCTCATTTGACTGCTCCTCACTACGATTACCGCCTTGTTGATTTAAGTGGATTTAAGCTGTACAATATTCCTTAGTGATTTTCAAAGGAGGGAAAACTGCATGCCAATTTATGAGTACAAATGCACAGATTGCGGCCGTTTTGAAGTTGAACAAAGCATTAAGGACGAACCCCTTGGCAGCTGTCCCAAGTGCGGTGAAAAGGTCCAGCGCCTTATCAGCCGCAACGTTAACATCATCTTCAAAGGGCCCGGTTTTTACATTAACGACAGCCGCTCCAACGGCAGTGCGGGTTCGCAGGATACTTCTTCCTCGGAGGTCTAATACCCCAATTTGGGATTTACCACGTTTATCCTGGGAATCCCCTCTTTTTGAAAGTATCCCCAATTTTCCAGGAAGATACTGATTGCCCTTGTTTTGTGAAAGGGCGTGTAACCAGCGTTATGGGGGGTGATGAGCACGTTCGTCATCTCCCATAACGGGCTCTCTGCGGAGAGAGGTTCTGGGTTAGTAACATCCAAACCAACCCCGCCAATCCACCCCTTCTCCAGTGCCTCCACTAAGTCCCCATGGGGAATCAAACTTCCCCTACCCACGTTGATAATCATCGCATGGGACTGCATCTTCTGCAGTCGTCCCCGATGCAGAAAACCAATCGTGTCTGCCGTTTCGGGGAGAGTACCTATCAGGTAATCGAGCTGTCCCAGATAATTATCAAACTCAGCGATTGGGTAAACCGCCTTCGCATACCTTTCCTCACCGGTGGGATTACGACGAAAACCGATTATCTCACAACCAAAGCCTGCCAAACGCTTGGCGACCTGCTCGCCCAAGTCCCCGAAACCTAAAATACCCACAACAACAGAGGTTAGCTCGCGGAACTGCCAGTTTATATTCGACTCCCAAACCCGGGCCAGCTGGTTATCCCTGCTTAAATGAATGCCCCTGTTCAGGGCGAGAAGGAGTCCAACGGCGTGTTCGGCCACAGGCGGACCGAAGATTCCAGAGGCGTTAGTTACTACCATATCCGGGTTTCCCCACTCGGCAGCCAGCACCCTTTCTGCGCCGGCAAAAATGATCTGCAGCCAACGGCATTTTTCGGCTGCTTTGAGTACTTCTGCCGCAGCGAGGCCAAAAATGACATCAGCCGTTGGCGCTAAGCGGACCGCCTCCTCCTTGTCTCGGGCCAGTACCACTTCCGCACCGGTTGCTTCGCGGATCATGTCCACATCTTCTGCCAGGGCATTCCAAGTTAGTAAAAGGCGCATTACATCCTCCTGCTATTAAGGTAAGGTGAGCGATGGTCTGGTCAACCGGATAGAACCCTCTTCGCGAATGACGGTGGGAGAGAGAATTCTCCTGCGCTGAAGCACTCGGGGAACGGGATTTGACACCTCAACCGGCTCCACAGTTGGCGGCTCGGAGCGATACCACAGTTCACCGCGCCGGAAATGAAGCCCATCGTCCAGCCAGATTGGATCTGTTCCGCCGGCTACCCCACTCACAGGAATCTGGACCGGACAATCCACGTATGTTACTACCACAGCATCTGTCAGCCCCAAGGCAAGCATTTTTCCGTCTGGGGACCAGCTGATGCTGGTCAACGTTCCCTGGTCCGGGTCAGGCGACCACTCCTCCACCACATACCCATGGCGGTTGAGCAGAACTAAGGCACTATTTGGGCCGTCATGCACCACAACCGCAAGCGTCTCACCCGTTGGCGACCAGCTGAATGTCTGGACGATTTTGTCGTTCAACCAAACAAGCGTTTCCTGCCGCTGCTGATCGTAAACCAAAAGCCCAGCATCAAGGGGGGATTCGGACAGAGAAAGGGCAAACCTGCTCCTAGGATCTGTTCGCCTGTTTTGCGTCAAAATCCTGCCTAGTTCAGCGATTTCTGCCTGCCTTTTCCCCCCTAGGGGTTCTGGCTCAGACCAAAAGGAAATGATGTTTTCCTCGACTCGGTTGCGCCTATTCCGCGTATCGGGATGGCTGCTGAAAATGTGGGTTGGCATCTGTTCCGGATCGGCGTCTAGAAGATCATCCAGCATGGCAACTGCACCGATGGGATCAAAGCCTGCCCGCACTGCCAAGTGCTGGCCAAGTAGATCCGCTTCATACTCCGCGTCCCGCCCCCAACCCCGCTTGAGTAGTTCCAGTAGGGTAACGCTAGCCACCCGCACCAACTCCGGGGGAAGAACATCGAGCCAGATCATGCCCATCTCGAAAGCTATTGTTAAGCTCAACTGGCGCAGCACCGCATTGATACCGTGCCTTTTTTCCACGTGGGCAATTTCATGGCCCAAAACGGCGGCCAACTTAGTCTCGTCACCGTTTATGAGCTGCAGTAGCCCTCGGGTCAGGAAAATGTACCCGCCTGGTAGGGCAAAGGCGTTCTGTTCAAAGGTATTTAGTACGGATAATGAATACTCGATTTCGCGCCGCTCCGCTTGGGCTGCTAGACGGGTAAAGATCTCCTCAAGCCACATCCGCTCCCAAATGGGCGGAATATATTCTCCGCCGTATTCCTCTACCAGCTGGGGAGCAGCTCCCCGGCCTAACGCCTGTTCGAACTTGTCTTTCCACAATACATCGGCATGGGCCGTGCCCACAAGAGCGAACAGGACAAGCAGTACTATCCCAAGCACAACCCGTGCAGCAAAGCGCTCAGTTTTCAAAAGACCACCGCCATCCGCGGACTATTTCACTCAAAAGGGATGAGCCATCATCCCGAGGCCCAGCGCTGCCGTAGGCAAGGGAAAACCCCCGCTGGTCCGGGAGAAGGAGAAAAATGCGTTCCTCCCACAGCAATCGATCCTTGCCGTCTTTGTAGGTGTATACACACCTTGCTCCCACTACCCCGTCCACCTCTACCGCAGATAGGTTTTCCACCAGTTCAAAGCCGGGTAGTCCACCAGGGGCAGCATAGAGCTCCAGCGCCGCCGTAGCAAAAGCCTCTGAGCTTTCGGCCAACACGTTCTCCAAAACCTCGAAATAGAGTAGCTCGTCTTCCCCACTGCCATAGAAAACATTGAGTTCTGGACTGGACTCTTTGGCCTGGTAGATCCAGTTATCCGGAATGTAAACGGAGTAAAGGGAACCTGCATCCCGAAAACCAGCGCCCCATACTGGCACACCAAAGAGGACTAGGAACAAGATAACCCACTGGAACCGCTTCATTCCCTTCACCCCTTTGCCAGCCCGGTATAACTTCCCCCACCCCTTGAAATGCTAGAAACGGGGAGCGGGCATTTGCCCACCACGTTATATTACGCCACTGCCAGGGCTATTCCTCCCCAAAAAGAGTCCGGGAAGGGGGTTGTTTTCTGTCCAAGAACCGCATAAAACGCGTGCTTATCCCTTCACTCGGTGTGTTAGGGGGCTTAGCCGGCCTCAGGTATATGAGTGCCCAAACCGTCCGTTCCTTCCTGCGGCGCATTATGACCGACCCATATCCGGAAAACCTAGCTGAACTATACACAGCCACAAAACGCACCGGTATTCAAGAAATCATCGAAACCAACCTCCGAGCTGAATTCGGCCGGTTGATCCAGCGTCCCTTTGGCAGTCCTAAGAAATACCGCCACTTTGATGCTCTCATGTTCGGCCCCGCCATTGTGGACCGCCTGGCCCTGCCCAGTGCCACGCCCATTGATACTGCCGTTGTTATCGGGCCGCGGGCAAAGCAACCGCTTAAGATCGATATTCCTCTCCTGATCGCCGGCATGGCGTATAAACGCGCCCTAAGTGCAGAGATGAAATACGCCTTAGCCTTGGGCAGTACCAAGGCGGGTACCGCAACTAACACAGGGGAAGGACCTATTCTGCCTAAAGAGCGGCAATTGGCTGAGCGGCTGATCGTCCAATACCCCCGCCTGCCCCTCCACCGTAGCCTGGCAATACTGGAAAAAGCAGACGCAATCGAGATCCAGCTCGGTCAAGGAGCAACTGTGGGCGGAGCCCAAGCCGATGAACCTCAAACGGTTGAAACCGATCTCCCCCGCTATGACCACCCCAAAGATCTCCCCCGCCTGGTCCGCTTTCTGCGGGATGCGGGCGGAGGTGTACCAGTGGGTGTGAAATTCCCCATGACTGACAAAATTGAAGAACACATTAAGTTCTGCCTGCGGGCGGGGGTCGACTTCCTAGTCTTAGACGGGGCCCAGGGGGCCACCTACGGCGCTCCCCCGATTTTGGCAGACGACTTTGGTCTACCCACCTTTGTGGGCCTATGTCGAGCCACCCACTACCTGGCAAACCACAATCAAACCGGCCGGGTAAGCCTGATCGTTTCCGGTGGGTTCACTTCACCCGGTCAGTGCCTGAAGGCAATCGCCTTAGGTGCCGATGCGGTAGCCCTAGGTACAATGGCTCTCTATGCCGCTTCCCACACCCAAACCCTTAAGGCCATCCCCTGGGAGCCACCCACCCAAGTGGCCTTTGCCCGGAGCAAATATGCGAAACAGTTTAACTGGAAGAAAGGGGCCGAGACCCTGAACCGTTACCTCCAATCGTGTACTGAAGAAATAAAAGAAGGAGTGCGTGCCCTGGGCAAACACTCCCTCCAGGAAGTGAGTAGACGGGATTTAGTTGCGCTGGATGAAGTAACGAGCCAAATAGCCCAAGTGCCCCTAGCCTACTCTAAGACAAAGACACGGGCCGGCTCTCCCTCCTGGGAAAAGTAAAAGAGAAACACTTCCGTACCAGTACTGAATGGAATCTCTTCCACAAAGATCTTCCTGCCGATTTCCCGGGGCTGGAGCCCTTCCAGTTCGGGCAGATAGGCGAAGATGCGGCCGGAGCTGATCAGTTCGTTCTCCAGCTTGCGGTCGGATCTACCCCCCAGCCATTTCGGCGTGGCCCGCCTCGGTTCAGTTCGCCTGAAATCGTAGCGCAACCAGTGCACCAGGTCGGGATTGCCCTCGCCAAAAAACTCAGCAATAATCTGGTACAAACGGGAAAGGGAGTGGTTGTACCAATGGTAGCCAGCCTTTTCCCACTTCCCCGCGAAGGCATTGAAAAGGTCGAAAGGCTTTTTCCCATCCCTCAGAAGATATTCCAGGGACTTATCAAAGCGCCCACCACAGTATTTCTCCACCAAATCCTCAATGATCTTCAGCCTCTGAATCTCCGCAAAGGAAAGGTGATCTGTCCGCAGCACTTCGTAAGGTGCCCGTTCCGTATACAGACAGCCGAAGCTATCCGCTTCCTCCCGGAGACGCGAGCCGCGCAGCAGTTTGAGGAAGCCCAAATGGATGCGCTGCGGTTTCAGCTCGTAAACGTAGTTGAAAGACTCGCCGAAACGCTCAAAGCCCTCCTGGGGTAGCCCCGCAATCAGATCGAGCAGCACCCTTACGGTAGTCTCTTCCATGAGAAACTTAACAACTTCGCGCAGGCGGCCCAAATCGGAACGCCGCTCCACCGCCGCTAACGTGGGAGTATGGGTGGACTGTACCCCGATTTCAAACTGGAAGCGGTTTTCCGGTGCCCGTTTCAATAGCTCCAGGACCGGTTCTGTGAGAATGTCTCCGCTCACCTCCAACTGAAACCGGGTGGTTGTGTCCAATTCGATCATGAATTCCAGCAGTTCATAGGCCCTTTTCGCATCATAGTTAAAAGTCCGATCGACGAAACGAACCTGCTGCAGCCCCACCGAAGCTAAGTTGCGCAGTTCAGCCTTGGCCCTCTCCAGCGGAAACTTGCGTACCGGACCCATAACGGAGGACAGACAGTACGCGCAGCGGAAGGGACAGCCCCGGGTCGTTTCGTAATAGACGATCTTGTTTTTTAGATCACTCAAATCTCCGCCGTAAATGGGGGGAATCTCAGCCAGATCCAAAGGTTCCTGGGGATTTTGCTTAACACCATCCCCTGTCCGATATACCAAACCCGGGATGTGAGTAAGCTGCTCTACACCTATTCTTTTGCCCTTGTCCCTTATGGTCTCAAGCAGCAGAAGGAAGGCCTTTTCCCCCTCCCCGGCCACTAAGTAATCGATGGCGGGGTAATTGTTAAGCCAATAATCCGTGTCGTAGGACACTTCCGGACCTCCCAGAACAATCACTGTTTCCGGACAAATTTGGCGCAGGTTAGAAACCAGGGGCAAAATGAGCTCGATATTCCAGAGGTAACAGGAAAACCCCACCACATCTGGCCTACGCCGAGCGATGTCCGCCAACATGAGCCCAGGATCTTGGTTGATGTTGAATTCTACTGTGTCTAAATCGGGAAACTGGCCCCGGCAATAAGCGGATAGATAGCGCAGGGCCAAATTGGTGTGGCTGTAAGTCGCGTTTACCGCCACGAGCAGCGTTTTCATACTATGCCTCCATTACGCAAAGCAGGAGCCGCCAATGAACTCCCTCAGAATTGAATTGCACGGAATAACATCCAGATCGGTAGCGGGAATGAAGTGGCTGAGGAAGCGGAGCAGCCGTTGGGCCGCAGCGTACTGACGATCCTCAGGTGTAATCTCCCGCAGAAGCTTCTCAGCAAAGGGTTTCAACACAGCCAGCTCGTAAATGAGTGTAGAGTTAAACATGGCATCCGCATCTTCCTGGAAGGGGAAAATATGGCGATGTTCACCCCGGGTAACGAGCGGCCAGCGATCGATTGTGGCCTTAGCATCATGGGCCCTAAACTGAGCATCCCTAACCATGCGCCGCAGCATACGCACATCGGTGGTGGATATACGGGTGTGGTTGTCGAGATTCAGGTTAGTTAAGGCCGAAATATAAATCTTAAACTTACGCCCCTTGGGAATGGATGCTGTCAACTTGTCATTGAGTCCGTGGATCCCTTCGATTATGATGGGTTGATCTACCCTGACCTGCAGCCTCCTTCCATTCCACTTACGGGAGCCCGTCATGAAATCAAAGGTGGGAATTTCAACCTCGTCACCTTGAATCAATTTGGTCAGGTGTTCGTTAAAGAGCTCAATATCAATGGCCTCTAACGCCTCAAAGTCCACTATTCCGTCCTCATCTCTGGGGGTAAGGTGCCGATCCACAAAATAGTCGTCCAGTCCGATAGCTACCGGCTGCAGTCCTTCTACCCTGAGCTGAACAGAAAGCCTTTGGGCAAATGTCGTCTTACCTGAACTGGAAGGCCCGGCAATAAGGATCACCCGCAGCCTATCCCTGTCCCTTGCGATCTGCTTGGCGATTTCACTGATCTGGTTCTCATGATAGGCCTCAGACACATGGACGAGTTCCTTGAACCCCCCCTGCTTAATGCAGTCATTGAGAGAGGCTGCATCGGGAATACCCAGGTTTTCCTGCCATTTACCAGTTTGAAAAAAGACATTAAACAGTTTACCTTGCTCCACATATTCCTGGAGCCGATAGGGATCTACACGCCTAGGGTACTCCAAAATAAAGCCGGGTAGGTAGTAACGGAGCTTAAAATGCTGGAGAACACCTGCACTTGGTACCAGCACCGACGAAAGGTAGTCGTGCAGCCAACCGAAGCTGTAGAGGGTGACCTCATCGCCCGGGTAGTATTCCAACAGGCGCAGCTTGTCCTCAAAACCCTGTTCCCCGTAGATACGTCGCGCCTCTTCCAGAGACACGGTACGCCGTTCAAAGGGAACGTCTTCAGCCACAAGCTCACGCATGCGCGCTTCGATCTGAATAATATGCCGTTCGATCACCGGCTCCTTATACTCAATCTCCCCGTACAGTCCATTGTTTAGAGAGTGCTTGATATGGACAACGCTGTCCGGCAGGACCTCTAAGGCAGCACGGACAAAAAGGAACACCAGGCTGGCCCGGTAGGCCCGCATCCCCTCCTCAGAATGGGGGGTTAGGAACTCTACCCAGCAGTCCCGCATAAGGGGAAACTGAAACCCCATCACGTCGTTATCCACCCGAGCCACCACCGCATCTTTCGCTTCAGGTGCCATGGCGGCTAAATCGCCCACCAATGTACCCCGAGCAACTTCCAGCTTTCGGCGACCCAGTGATACTGTGATCATGCTTTCTTTCATTACCTTACCCTCCTTGTTCTTCCGGTGCGGAAATAGATCCGAAAGGCCGAACTGGAGAGGATAATCCCTGCTGCAACTGCACCGGCTAAGAATACTGTAGATACCAAAAGCTCAACCCCGGCAGCGTAATCGTTCTGCAAAAAGCTGAGCATTGTTAAGTACGCCTTACCCCCTGGCACGAGGGGTATTACCCCCGGGACCAGGAATATTATAACAGGCTGTTTTTTGTGACGTGCTAAAATCTCGCTCAGTACGGCGGCCGCTGTACCAGCTAAGAACATACCCCCAACTTCGCCCCATTTCAGCTGGCAGATGAGGAATATGGACCAACCCACTCCCCCCACCAAACCGCAGTGGGGAATGTGCCTTTTCGGGACATTATACAAATAAGCAAAGGCAGCAGCCGAAACAAAGCCGGCCAGCAGCTGAATCATCATCTTACAACCCTCCCATGGTCAACACGACTGCCACCCCGGTGGCTATTGCCACCGCAATTGCCAATGCCTCAGCACTGCGGCTTACGCCGGAGACCAATTCACCGCTGAACATATCCCGAATGGCCGTGGTCATAACCACACCGGGAGCAAGGAGCATGACCGCCCCAAGTGTGGCCAGATCCGAATTTAGGGGCCACAATCTGGCCGCAATAACCGCTACCGCGGTAGCCACAACCGATCCGGTTGCTGCCTGCAGCACAGTTGGCACCGGGTGTTTATCAAACCATGTGGTGGCAAACAGCATGGCCATACCTGCTGCTCCGGCTAAAAGGGCATCGCCCCAGCTGCCCGCATACATGAGCGCAAAGGCAGCTGCACCAAAACCGCCGATGACAGCCCGAAGCAGGCCGCCCGCGGGAGGCCGCTTATGCAGTGTCTCCAACTCCTGGCGTACCTCTTCCATCGACATCTGTCCGTGGAAAAAACGCCTGCTGATGGCATTGACTTCTGAAATAATGGATAGATTATTCCTTACCCTACGAATCCGGCGAACCCTGGTGTAAACCGGCCCATCGGGACTATGGAGAGAGAGGAAAAGCCCAGTAGGCGTGGCAAAGACCTCCACTCGGCTGAAACCTGCCGCCTGGCCCATCATCTCTATCGTCTCTTCCACCCGGTACATCTCCGCCCCGTGGGACAAAAGCAGTTCACCGGCTGAGAGAACAAGGTCAACCACTTGCTCCATTACGATCAACCCGTTTCTATTACCTCACTAACCCCCCAAGCACAAGGCAGGAAACTTCCGGCCCATGTTGAAAGACCATTTGGAGGAGGTCAAATGATATGGATATGATTAACAAACAACGCTTATTAGATGAATTCCTAGAGTTGGTGCAGATCGACAGCGCCACCAAGGATGAACGCAAAATAGCAGATGCCCTCTTGGCCAAATTCAGGGCTTTAGGCATCACCGCTGAGGAAGACGATACAGGTGATAAGATCCAGGGCACTGCGGGCAACCTCTTAGCCGTTATGGACGGAGGGAAAGATGCCCCCGCCCTGCTCTTCTGCGCCCATATGGATCGGGTTGAACCCGGTTCTGGCATTAAACCCCAAATTAAAGACGGTATCATCTCCAGCGACGGCACCACAATTCTAGCCGCGGATGACGTAGCCGGTATTGCCGCTATCCTAGAGGGGCTCCGCATTGTTAAGGAAAGGCAGATCCCCCACGGCCGCATAGAAATCCTCTTTACCGTGGCGGAAGAAGGCGGTCTGTATGGAGCGAAAATGCTCGATGCCTCCAAGCTCAAAGCCAAAGCGGGCTTCTTTTTGGATGCAGGCGGCCCTGTGGGCACCGTTGTAGTCCAAGCCCCTGCCCAGAAAAACTTCCGCGCGGTGATACACGGTAAAGCAGCCCACGCAGGGGTAGCACCGGAAAACGGCATCAGCGCCATTGTGGTGGCAGCACAGGCTATAGCCAAAATGAACCTGGGCCGCATCGATCAAGAAACAACTGCCAACATCGGTCTGATCCGGGGCGGCGAAGCGACCAATATCATCCCGGACCGGGTTGAGTTGATCGGTGAAGCACGCTCCCGCTCCAGCGCTAAGCTGGAAAAACAGGTGGAGCACATGGAAGAAGTGATCCGCCGTACCTGCAGCGACTACGGAGTCAGCGCCGATATTAAGGTGTCTGACAGTTATGGCGCATTCAGTTTAAACCAAAACGATTTCGTAGTCAAATTGGCCTGCCAAGCGGCTGAAGCCATGGGCTTGGAGCCGCGTTTGGAAAGCACAGGGGGCGGTAGCGATGCCAATATCATTAACGGTTACGGCATCTCTTCGGTTGTGCTGGGTATGGGCTACGACCATGTCCACACCACGTCAGAGGTAATGCCCATTGACCAGCTGGTGGCAGCAGCCGCCTACGTAGTGAGTATCATTGAGAACAGTTAACCGGGGCCGTAAAGGCCCCTTTTTTATACCATAATACTAGCCTTGAGGATTTCTGCCACATCGTCCGCAGACAGTCCGCCAAGCGTATTGGCACAGTTTCCTGTCTGGGCGGCTTTAGCCGCATAGGCTTGGATCTGCTCCTCACTAAGGGAAAGGTGTCCCTTGTACCCGCCAAAGAATTCCTCCATCAAATCTGAGAACTCGTCCAGCGAAGCCAGGCCCAGAATATCCAGGACGTTGTCTACCTTATCTGGGGCAAACTTAGCCATAAACTGCAGATAGGCACCCATCAAAACGCCGTTAGCCCGGCCATGGGGAAAGCCATGGAAGTAAGTGAGGGGATAGCCCAAGGCGTGAACGATAGTCGTGCCGGACTGGGCGATTGTAACTCCTGCTAGGCAGGAAGCTAACAGCAGTGCCCCTCTCACTTCTTGGTCCAGTTCACCTCTGCGCAGTTTCTCCAGGGCCGTACTCCAGGTGGCCATGCCCTGCAGCGCCGTTAAGTCGCTAGCTGGTGTGGCCCGCTTGGAAAGGTAACCTTCCACCAAGTGGGAAAGGGCATCTACCGCCGTATCCACCGTTATGCTCACAGGAAGCGAAGCAGTGTACTTCGGATCAAGGTAGGCAACCCGGGGAAACAGGTCTTTTCCTCCCAGCCCTTTTTTGGTCTGCTCGTCCTCCAACGTCAAAACCGCGTATTGGGTCACTTCACTGCCTGTACCTGCGGTAGTGGGAATAGCCACAACGGGCAGAGCCTCGTTTTCCCAGCCCATTTCATACAGTTCAGCCGGTTCAGCGTCGTTCACCGCCAAAATACCCATCACCTTAGCGGCATCCAGGGGTGAACCGCCGCCTATCGCTATAATGTAATCACATTTTTCCTTGCGGGCAAGTTGACCGCCTTTCTTTACCGTTTCCTCCGAAGGGTTGTTTTCCACCTCGGAAAAAAGTACGTAATCCGTAGGCAGCACAGCCAATACATCAGCGAGGGCCCCACTGGCCTTGGCCGATGTTTTCCCGGTAACAATCAACGCCTTTTTACCCAGGGCAAACTTGGGCCCAGCTTCCTTAATTACATCTGTACCGAAGACTATCTCGGTTGGGAGATGAAACTTAAAGCTGCCGTTCATGTTGTTCCTCCTTAACCTAGACTTTAACTTCTTTCCATTCACCGCGGCTGAATCGCCTTTGAATCAAAGTCCCCCGCAGGAACAGGTCCACGATCATAGCAATCCAGGCCCCAACCAGGCCCAGACCCAGCTGAATGGCGAGGATATAAGCCAGGCCTACCCTAACGCCCAAAAAGCTGATGGTAACGATGCGCATGATCGAACGGGTATCCCCCGCACCACGCAGCCCGCCGGCAAGTACCATCCAGACAGCCAAAGCAGGCTGTGATACTGCCACTAAGCGCAAGCAGACGGTTGCCAGTTCAATCACTTCCGGATCACTGGAAAAGATCCGCACAAAGAAGCGGGGAGCTACAAAGAACACCACGCCCATTGTGGACATGACCAGCACCGCCAGATTACGGGAAATCTTACCCGCCTCTTCCGCTTGCTCGGGCAGCTCAGCGCCGAGACTCTGTCCCACCAAAGCAGTGGATGCCACCGCAAACCCTGCCCCTGGCATAAAGGAGAATGATTCCGCATTTAGGGCAACCTGGTGAGCAGCGTAGGAAACGGTACCTAAAGACGAAACGATCATGGTGTAAATTAACTGGCCAACCCGCATAATCCCCTGTTCAAACCCTGCGGGAACACCGATGTTGGTAATCCGCTTGATGACTACGGGGTTGGGCTTGAAAGAATCGCCCAGCCGGACCTGAAGTGTCGGGTTACGCATTAGGTTAACCAGGGCTATAACCCCGCCGATGGCTTGAGCGATTGCTGTACTTAAAGCTGCACCGGCCACACCCAAGGCCGGGAAGGGCCCCAGACCATAGATTAAGAGTGCGTTTCCTATGACGTTAATCACGTTTACGATTGCGGTGGTGCGCATGGGTGTTTTAGTATCACCTGCGCCCCTTAAGATAGCATTGATAACAATCAAGAAATAATTCAAAATGAGGGCACTGGCCACAATCCGCACGTAAGTAGAACTCAGATCCAAAACTGCCGTTTCTGAACGCCAGAACAAAAGACCCAACAGTTTCCTTGCTCCAAGCAGGAGCAGAACCATAACACTGCTGGAGACAAAAAAGCCAAGGGTAAGGGATTGGCGCGCAACTTCCCCCGCCTTGTCCGGTTCTTTCGAACCGACATAACGGGCCACAATGGCAGTACTGCCTGTGGCCAAAGCTGCAAACACAGTCAAACCGATGTTGAAGATCTGGTTTGCCAGGCCAACTGAGGCCAACGCGGCCGAACCGAGATGGCCCACCATGGCGGTGTCCACAATGCCGACCATTGTGTGGAGCAGGTTTTCCACGATGGCGGGCCAAGCAAGGCGCATCACTCCGGCCCGCAGTTCACGGCGTCCCTTCACCTGCTGCATGTCAAGCCCCATGGGCATCACACCTTTCCAAACAGTGCAGGATAATCCTTGCTGTACTGAGAACTATTATACCATTATCCAGGGAAGGGGAGTAGAATTATGCTGCACTCAATCTATCAGTCGCCCATAGGAACCCTTTATTTCTGGTTTGAGGATGAGAAATTGGTTTATGCGAGTTTTGACGAGGAACACGGGAAAGGTTGGGTAAGTAAACGGATCCCAGACAAAACAGCTCGAATGGGCACCCTCCCTGCTGAGCTCGAGGGCGCTTTGGCTGCCTATTTTTCCGGTAGGAAAGTTGACTGGACCTTCCCACTTAAGCTGTACGGTACTCCCTTTCAAGTGAGCGTCTGGCGGGAAATACAGAACATCAAACACGGCGAAGTGAGCACATACAAACAGATCGGTGCTGCCATCAACTCCAAGGCGTACCGAGCCATCGGCCAGGCGGTGGGTGCCAATCCCATCAGCGTGATTATCCCCTGCCACCGCGTGTTAGGCACTAACTGGCTTGGGGGCTACGGCGGCGGGATCAATCGCAAAAGGCTCCTTTTGGAACTGGAGAACGTTTCGCTGGCACCGAACTTCTTCGCCTAGGCTACGACACGCTTTCAGCCAGTTCTTCCTGGCACAACTCGTAGAAACTGCACCACGGACACTGCTGGCGAAATTCGGTGAGGGGAAATTCTTCCTTAGGCTTAGCGATGTTCTGCACAGGGTCCCTAAGATAACTGCGCAGATCGGCCATACTGTCCAGTGCGTATGCTTTCACCTGCTCCAACTCGTCCTGGGTGAAGGTGAGCTCGCGGGTTTCCCCTAAGTTCAGATATTCCAGGCGGCCTAAAATAGATTCTGCAGGCACCCCATGTTTTTTCTGCACATACAGGGCATACAAGGCAACCTGTTCTTTATTGTCCTCCACCTCTTCCCCCGTCTTCCAATCCACAATTATCCATTGCTCATGAGCTGTCCTAAACAGCAAGTCTGGTATGGCGTAAACTGGAGTGTCTCCGATGGGGAATGTATCAAACTGCTCATAGCTCACAATCTCCGCCCCTTCTTCAGCCAGCATCGACCAGATGGGTGAGGCCACCAGGCCTTTTGCGGAAGCGGAAGCTCGAGCGTTTATTTTCTCAATCACTTCGTCGCGGATTTCCATGCCGTAGTAAAACTCGTGGAGCATGGCCACCCGATTCGGCCGTTGGAGAAACAGAGCCTGGTTGTCCCGGGACGATTTCCACACCTGCCGCAGCACCCGCCTAATTTCTCCTTCCACCGTTTCGGCCGTGGGCAAGGCGTAACCCATCTGCACCGCCTCCACCATCTGCTCCGCACACTTGTGTACCGCTTCACCCAGCACAAGGTACAGATTGGTCAGCTTCTTTAAACGGTAGGCGAGGGCCGCCTCTCGCGGTGCTTGGAACTCCCAACCGTTGTGGGAACCGTAGTAATGGTAATAATAGCGCCTGGGGCAGGCCATAAACGTCTGCTGCCTGGAAAAGGACCAGGACCACTCTGGATACTCCCGCCGTACATAACCACTCATTTCAGCTTGCTCCTTTCCTACTCCACTTGTTCAAAATCACATGCCGCCTTCGATCTGCCTCCACTGTTTGCGGCCAAAGCGCTGCAGTACGTAGTAGTTGACCGCTGCCAGCGCCAGGCCCACTAAACCCAAAAGCACCGGAACAAGCCAGGCTGAGGAGCCCTGGGAGAGACGGAAACTGATAACACCCAACGCCCCAACCAAGACCATGCTGGCCGCTAAGCCCACAACCGCGTTCAGATTGGACTTAACCGCCCGAATGGGATTGACCCAATCGAGCATGGGACGCCTCAAATCCCACAGGATCAAGGAGACAGCCCAGACCAGGCTGAGCAGAGCCCCGAGCAGGACACCGAGAAGCACACTGCCCCACTGCCAGCGGGCCAAATAGGCCATGGGCAGCACACCCACCAGGCAGCCTACCAGATTCACACCTGCGGCCGCCAAAGCCCTAGACAGAATCACTTCTTCCAGCTTGAGGGGGAGACTGCGCACAAACCACAGGTACTTCCCCTCCCGGGAAAACGTGGTGGAGGGAATCATGGACATGGCAACCATAGCCGTGACATATAGAACGATCACACCGAAAATGAACATGGATGGCAGTTCAAGGGTGGCCAAGAGCTCTAACGGACTGCCGGTGAACTCCTGGGTAAACAGGGACACGGCAAACAGAATGGGAAACATCACATACCCCACCAGACCGTTCAGGGCGTAGTTGGGGTCCCGCAAAAAGAGGCGAACTTCCAACAGGCTGAGCGTTCCTAAGACTGGACGGCTTTTCACAGTGCCCTTTGCCCGTCTTTTCCTGGCAGAACCCTTACTGGCCTCAAACCCCTGCAGGATGCTTGCCAAAAAGACACGCTTGCCGATGAACATGAGAGCACCTAAACCCAGCAGACTAGCCCCCGCTAGTAGACCAAAGTTCAGCCAACCCTGCAGCGTATGGGCCTGGGCCATGGCCCGGGCTGCCCAAATTGCCGTTGGAAACACACGTCCTACCGCTCGCACCAGGCCTTCCGTCTGGCTGAGGAGCAGCTCCAGCATTTGCTGCGGATCCCCCTCACCCACATTGGTGCTCAACCACACTTGAAAACCGATGGAAAGGCCAACAACTAAAAGGCCACCGATCAAGGTCAACTTGTCCCGGTGACGGCTCAGGTTCACCACCCGCATCAAAAGGACCATGATTACACTGGCAATTAGGAGCGGGATAACTGGCAGCAGCAAAAAGACAAGGACCGCACTTATAACGTAACCCACGCCTGCCTTGGCCAAAATGCCGTAGCGCAGCCAGAATGGGAGCAGAATTAGCAGGTTGATGGCGTATTTCCCCGTCAAAACCACCGCGAATTTAACTAGAAGTATTTCGGTTGAGCTCAAGGGCAGCGTGACCAAGAGCTCCAGATCGGTACTGAAGTAAAAGGCGGAAAGGACAGAGAGAAAACCAAAGAACAGGGTGATTAATGACGCCATAACAGCACCGTACACCAAAGCCACATGGGGCTGTCCCAGCCCAAGGCCCCCAACAAACAGCATTTCCGCCATGCTCCAGAAGAACCTGAACATAATCACACCAAAGGGTATGAGCGTCACGGTGAGGAGCAGCAGTTCCCAGAGGCGTCTGCGTTCCTTGAGGTAGCGGTGCCGCAACACCGATACTCCGTACTGCATGTTGAGCAGGGACAGATAGACGCTCCAGAGCCTGTTTCTCATGGCCGCTCACCTTCCTCGGTGAGCTGCAGGAAGATCTTCTCTAAGCTGGAGTCCTCCTGCTGTGATTGCTCCCGCAGCTCTTCCAGGGTGCCACAAGCGATCAGTTTTCCGTTATGAATGATCCCCACCCGATCGCAGAATTTCTCCGCCACTTCCAGTACGTGCGTGGAGAAAAAGACAGTGTTCCCCTCCCGCACATGCTCCCGCATTACCTCCTTGAAAAGGTGGGATGATTTCGGATCCAAACCCACCATGGGCTCATCGAGGATAAATAGAGGCGGGTTATGGAGCAGGGCACCAGTTAAAGCAAGTTTCTGCCTCATTCCCCGGGAATAGCTTTGAATCAAGTCACCCACCGCTCCGGTAAGTTCAAACATGTTCAGATAGTAATCAATGCGCTTTTTCCGCAGGTCACCCGGTACCTGATACACATCGCCCATCAGATTTAGATACTCAATTCCGGTCAAACGGGGATACAGTTCCGGGTTGTCGGGCACAAAACCACAGGAGCGTTTAGCTCCCACCGGATCCTCAGTCACATCAAAACCGTTGACCTGGATTTTCCCCTGGTCCGGTTCTAAAAGGCCTACTATCATCTTGATGGTAGTGGTTTTACCAGCACCGTTAGGGCCCAAAAACCCAAAAATTTCGCCCCGCGGTATGTCCAAATCGAGATAGTGGACGGCATACCTGCCTGCCCCTTTGTACTTCTTCGCCACTCTTTCCAGCTTGAGCACCGGACCACCCCTTTAGCAGATTTCTCTTTACTTCTCTATTCTAGCCCGAACAGGTGTTACCTGCCGTTCGTCCAGCCAGAACCCAAAAGATTGAAGCCAATCACAGTCAAGCCAATTGCCAAGCCGGGCACAACAACGAGCCAGGGTGCCATGGAGGCGTAAGCTTGAGCTTCCCGCAGCATCCCGCCCCAACTGGGATGGGGCGGCTGAATACCTACGCCCAAATAGCTTAAGGAAGATTCGGCAAGAATAGCCCCAGCCAGACTCACCGAAAACTGCACGATCAAAGCATCTTTAATGTTGGGCAGGATATGGCGCCAGATAATCCCCCCACTGCCGTTCCCCAACGCCTGCGCCGCTTCTACGTAAGGCCTTTTCTTGATGCTCAGTACTTGATTTCGTGTTAGGCGCAGGAAGATGGGGATGTTTCCCACCGCAATCGCCCAGAGAATGACAACCGGACCCGGCTGCCAGACGGTGGCAAAGAGCAAAGCTAACAGGATCGATGGCAGGCTCTGCATCCCATCACTCACCCGCATTACCAGCTCATCAACGAAATTCCCCACAAATCCTGCCGCCATTCCCAACACAATCCCCCCCACTGCCCCAAGGAGTACCGCTCCCACCCCTATCAGAAGGGAGACGCGGCCTCCCACCAGAAGACGGCTGAAAATGTCCCGACCCAGATGATCGGTGCCAAAGAAATGCAGCCGAGAGGGGGGCTGCAGGCGGCGGGAGATCTGAATCTGCTCCGGTCGATAAGGAGTATAAAAGAAACTAAGAACAGTCAAAAGAAAAACGAGGCCTAAAATAACAGTACCCCATCGCCGCATAACCATGCTCCAACCTCCCTTCACTCGTAGCGCAGTCTGGGATCTAAAAGTCCCAAAGCTAGATCAAACAGCAGATTGAACAGTAAAATCATCAAAACAACCAGCATAATCAAGGCCTGCACCAAAGGCACATCTCTGGCTAGAACGCCCGTGAGCAAAAGTCTCCCAAGACCGGGCAGGCCGAAGACATGCTCCACCACGATTGTACCGGCGAAAAGCTGGGAAAACTGGAGCCCGGCAATGGTGGCCAGGGCCAGGGAGCCGTTACGAAGGCTGTGTTTGAAATACACAACCCGAGCTGGTAGGCCTTTGGCAAAGGCAGTTCGAATGTAATCCTGCTGTAGGGTTTGGGCCATGCCGGTCTTCACCATCCGGCTGAAAATGGACGTCCTGGGCAGGGCCAAGGTGGCGACGGGCAAAATGAAGCTCACCCACCCCATGTTCCCACCCGCCGGCAGCAGGCCTAACTGCACCGCGAATACCTGAATCAGAAGTAAGCCAACCCAAAACTGGGGCAGGGCCATCCCAACCTGGGTAAACCAGGAGAACAAACGGCCAAGTGGGCTTCTGGGGCGCACTGCCATGAACATGCCGGTGGGAACAGCTATAACAACAGCTGTCCCCACCGCAAGCACTGCTAAAGTTAAGGATAAGGGAAAGGCACTGGCCACCAACTCCCTGACCGGCATGGAATAACGGACAGAAACACCCCACTGGCCTCGGAAGAACTGAAAAAGCCAGGTGAAGTAGCGCACGAGCGGGGGTTGATCCAAATTCAACTCACTGCGCAAGCGGGCGTATGCTTCAGCACTGCCCTCGGTACCCAGCATCAACAGGGCAGGATCACCGGGCAAAACGTTGAGGATGAGAAAGGCTGCCAAATTGGCGATTACAATCGTTAACACGAAGCTAATCAGTTTCTGTCCCAAGTACCGTTTCATCTACTGCACCATACTCCCTACTGATACAATCTAGCCAAATCCACAACATAGGTGGGATAGGCCTCCCATCCTTCAATGTCTGCTGCCATAACCGCAAGCTGGGGGGGATCCATCACAAACACGCCCGGCAGCTGCTGGGCCAAAATCTCCTGGGCAGCTAAATAAATCTGCCGCCTCTCCTCCCCGGTTGCCAAGAGGCCTGCTGAAATTAAGGCATCGTAGCGTTCATCTGAGAAGTTGAAAAAGTTGCGGCTGTTTCCACTGGTGTAGCGCACTAAAATGGCATGGGGATCGAGCCGGCCTGCCAGGCCAATGATGGATGCGTCGTAATCGCGCTGGGTGTAAACCCGCTCCAGCCAGGTCCCCCACTCCACAATCTGCAGATCCACGTCCACCCCAACTGCCCGCCACTGTTCGGCGGCCAAGAGACCGGTCTGCACGTGGATGGCGTAATCCCCCGGTAAAACCAGTGTGAAGCGTAGGTTTTCCTGTCCCGCCTCCCGCAGGAGCTGTTTGGCCAGTTCCGGATCATAGGGATTCACTTCTGCCAGACCGCTGTGAAAGAAGGCATCCATGGCCGGGCTGATGCCGCTGTAAAGGGGTATCCCGTGGCCCCAAGCTGCGCCCTCAATGATCTCTTCCCGGTTCACGGCCAACGCCAACGCCCGGCGTACCCGCCAATCGGTAAAGGGCTCTCGAGCACTATTAAACGCCAAGACCTGCACCACGTTCATGGGTGTGGAAAAAACCTTGATGTTTCGGTCGTTGGCCACCTGATGCAGCATGGATGCTTCCATGCGGGGAATCAAGTCCACTCTCCCCGCCTTAAGGTTAAGCACCATACTGTTCTCATCGGGAATGATCAAAAAGTTAGCCTCATCGTAGTAGGGCGTTTTCCCTGACCAGTGGCGGTCGAAGCGCCTCAGTTTCAGCTCTTGATTGGGGATCCAGTTTACAAGGTAATAGGGCCCGGTACCGATGGGCCGGCGGGCCAAATCGTGCACGTCCTTGGGGTAAACAACAGCGAATATCTCCGCCAGGGTGTACAAAAACGCTCCGTGGGGTTCGTGCAGTTCAATGCGGACCGCTCCGTCCACTTCGCTCACTTCCTTGATCACTGCCAGTTCTCCCGCCCGGACTGCAAGCTCAGGATCCCTGGCCCTGTTCAGGGCGTTAACCACGTCGGCCGCAGTCACCGGTGAACCATTGTGGAAGTAAGCTTCCCGCAGGTAAAAGGTGTAGATCGTATTTCCCTCATCAATAGTCCAAGCCTCTGCCAGGGCCGGGATAACCTCCCCTGACGGACTGGCCTTGACTAAACCCTCGTAAATGTTAAAGGCGATTTCACTCGTCGCAGCAGCCACCGTCCGGGTTGGATCGAAAGAATCGGGATCGGTGGGCACTGCCACATTAATGACACGGGCTGCAGAAACACCACTGGACAGCAGAATTAAACTTATGGCAACAACCAAGTACAGGTTGATTTTTTTCATTTTCCTTCTCCTCTCCGCTGCAGGCCAAAGCGCAGTACATCCAAGACCTGCTTCACAAAATCATCGTCTATGTCCTTGTCGAAGTAGTCGATAAGGGCCCTACCCACGGCGTGGTAGGTGAAGAATACTGCCTCCGAATTCAGATCGGCGTTCACTTCACCCGACTCCATCGCTTCAGACAGAAAACGGCCGAACTCCTCGGCCCGGTTCAGGCGTCCCTCTTCCAATGCACCACTGAGAACTTGAGCTCGGCTGTTCCAGTAGTTGTTCGTCACCTGATTCAAGCTGGGATAATCCCGGGAGAACTGGAACGACTGGCGGTAGTACTCCTCTAAAACGGAGAAAATGTCCGCCTGAAGGGCGAACGCCCGCCCCACATAGTCGCGCTTGCGTTCATAGGCAAGCTCCACAATATACAGGTACAAATCAAGTTTATCGGCAAAATACTGATACATACTGCCCTTGGCAATACCGCAATTTTCCACGATGCGGGTTAAAGATGCCTGTTCGAAGGGGTGGCGAGCAAATTCATCTACAGCTGCGGCAATGATCTTCTCCCGCCGCTCGGGCTCTAGATTAAAGAAGGTCTGCTTCGGCATCTTGTTCACCCTTTCCAAACGATGTGACCACCCAGTCATATGCTACGAAAATAGTATACCATACCTGCCCTGCGCTGGCTAGGCAGATATGGTAAATTTTTCAGGCGCTAGAAAAGGAGTAGGCCCAAAAGACCGGCCCCAAGCAAGACCTTAATCGGATCCCATTTGAGATAGTAAACAGCTCCAAAGGAACCAGCCGCAATGAGAAGGGTACCCACCTTTACGCCCAGGCCTGTCAGGGTTTCCAAGCTCGTCGTGGCCACAAGCACGGCTGCGGCCCCCACTAACCCCACTACCACAGGCCTAATGCCTCCAAACATGCCCTGCACGGCCTGGGATGATTTGTACCGCTCCCACGCCTTGGCCACAACCATTACGCTGATGAGAGAGGGCAAAACGACAGCCGTTGTGGCTGCAAGCGCTCCTGCCAGCCCCGCAGAGCGGTAACCCACAAAGGTGGCAGCATTGACCGCAATGGGTCCAGGCGTCATTTCAGCGATGCTCACTATATCCACAAACTCAGCCCTAGTGAGCCAGCCGTAGCGAACAATCTCCTGCTGAATAATGGCGAGCATGGCGTAACCGCCGCCGATGGTAAACAACCCGATTTTGAAAAAGGAATAGAATAACTGCAAGAGGATCATAGAGTCTTCTCCTGTTTCTTTCTGGTATAGTACAGATACCCGGCCAGTCCGCCCAAGACCATCAACCACACTGCCGGAATAATGCCGTTAACACTTAAGAAAAAGGCAGTGACAGCCACAGCCAGACCAAAGCGATCAAAAATAGCAGTGCGGGCTACCCGCACCGCAGCACAGGCAATCAAACCGATGATGGCTCCCCGTAAGCCTGCAAAGGCACTGGCCACATAGGGATTATCCTTAAACTGGGCAAAGAAATGGGCAATTACTAAGATAATCAAGAAAGATGGAGTAATTACACCAACCAGGGCAACGATGGCCCCCGCTATACCATACAGCCGCCCCCCAACAAAAACCGCCGTATTCACACCAATAGCACCGGGCACCGATTGGGCTAAGGCGAAAATGTCCAGGATCTCGTCTCGCTCTGCCCAGCCATTACGATCCACAACTTCCTTCTCAATTAAGGGCAGCATAGCAAATCCCCCGCCAAAGGTGAAGGCACCTATCCGAAAAAAGGCTGTAAACAGCCGCCAAAAGTCCTTTAGTTTGGATGACAACAAGATTCCCCCTTCCTTCCACCCACCCCTGCGACCAAAGAATGCTATCCTTGCTCGCTGGTTGGGATCCTTAGTGGGATGTTAAAGCCCCGTAGCCAAAGCTTCTCGTACAATTTGATCAAAAGCCTGCTGCAGGGCGGCAAGCCTTGTCTCTCCCACTCGTTTATCTCCTGCCCGCACCTCCAGGTAGAGCTTCATTTTCGGTTCGGTACCGGATGGACGCAGCGTCACTTTACTACCTCCTTGGGTGATCCACTGCAGCACCCGCTCCTGGGGAAGGTCAATCAGACCCTCCTCACCGGTCTTTAGATCAAGGGACTTCCCGGTGCTATAGTCCAGCATACGGACCACCTGTTCCGAACCTATAACCGGGATGGGTGTTTCCTGGAGACGGGAAATGAGTTTTGCCCCCCGCTCCGCTTCTAAACTGGATGCAAACTCGTAAGCGCAGCTCCCTTGCAGGTAGTAACCGTGGGTTTGGAACAACGCTTGTAAACGCTGGAGGAGTGTCAATCCTTGTTGCTTGTAAAAAGCGGCGGCCTTGGCAATTAAAAGGCTGGCCAGGACCGCGTCCTTGTCCCGCACCGCATCGCCCGCTAAGTAGCCGTACGATTCCTCAAAACCAAAAATGAAAACCCTGCCCTCTTCAGGCAGCAGATCGATCAACTCCCCAATATACTTGAAGCCGGTGAGTGTACTGCGCACTTCCACGCCGTAGTGTTCCGCCACCGCGTCCACCATTTCCGTCGTGACTATCGTCTTTACTACCACACCTTTGTTCCGCTTATCTGCGGGGAGATGGCTCAAGATGAAATCCAGCAGCAGTACACCGATTTGGTTTCCGTTCAGCAGCACCCAATCGTCTCCGTCCAGAACAGCCACACCCATGCGGTCCGCATCGGGGTCGGTGGCGATGATCAAATCAAACGGGTCCTTCTCAGCATATGCAAAGGCTAGTTCGTATGCATCCCTCGCTTCCGGATTGGGGGAACGGACTGTGGAAAAATCTCCGTCGGGCACCATCTGTTCAGTCACGGTAGAGACTGCGTGGAAACTTGCCTTACGTAGAATTTCGGGGACGAATCGGGCACCTGTGCCGTGGAGCGGTGTATAGAGAATCCTTAGATCATGACCGCCTTCCACGTCAGGCGTAATTGCCAGAAGACGCTCGTAATACGCATCGAGAAGTTCCTCTCCACACTCCCGCCAAAGCTCACTGCCCTTTGGGTTTTTGTCAATGAACACATCTTCCAGGCTGAGGGCAGCCATGTGGGAGCTGATTACATCCGCTTCCTCCGCCAAGACCTGGTTACCCCGTTCATTATACACCTTAAGACCGTTGTAAGCGGGAGGATTGTGGCTGGCGGTAATGACGATCCCTGCTGAGGCTTGGCAGTACCGTACGGCATAGGATAAAAGAGGAGTGGGTGCAATGGCGGGGAAAACATACACAGGAATTAAATTGCCCACCAAAACGGCGGCGGCCTCCTCAGCAAACTCCCTAGATTTATGGCGAGAATCGTAGGCGATCACTACTCCCCCTGCTGTTCTGCCTGTCTTTTTCAAGGTATGGGCCAAAGCCTGAACAGCCAAACGAACAGTATATATGTTCATGCGGTTAGAACCGGCCCCCATTTGGCCCCGCATACCGCCTGTACCAAATTCCAACGTGCGGAAAAAGCGGTCCTCAATTTCCGCTGGATCAGAGTCCAAGGCCCTAAGCTCTGCCTTTGTGTCGTTATCGATTAACAGATGGTCTAACCAAGCCTGGTATCGCTCTCTAGCGTCCATGTAATCGCCCCCATAATGTTATCATTGGAAAAAACGGGCCCACCTTGGTAATACACTTGGAAAGGAATGGCACTATGTTTAGTCAAGCCCTGAAATATACAGCCCAATTCGTTGCAGACGAACACGCCTCTGCTGCAGTTGCCTTCATAGGTTATCAAGGGAAAATAGCGGCAGCTGAGGCCTTTGGCCGCCTCTGCTATCTTGACGGTGCAGCAGGGACCCAAATCGATTCCATCTTCGATCTGGCCTCCCTCACCAAAGTGATCAGTACAACCACTGTCACCCTCCAGCTGGCAGAACAGGGGCTCTTGCGACTGGATACCACCATCGGTGAGATCCTACCCTGGGCTCCCTTGGATAAGCAGCCAATCACAATTGAGCAGTTGCTCACCCACAGCGCGGGCATGCCCTCTGCTTACCGGCTGGAGTACCATCCTCGTTTTGGCCAAAGAGAAACCGCCCTGGAGGCAGTTTTTGACAGGCCCCTGCGCAGCCCCATTGGGACCAGCGTGTTCTACGCCTGCACCGGATTTATTGCCCTCGCCCTTATTTTAGAGAAGATAACGGGAACAAGGCTGGACAAGCTTTTTCAGGAACTGGTAGCCCTACCACTTAAGTTCAAGGATACGGGCTACAATCCTCCTGCCGAAAAGAGAAACAGGACAGCTTGTACCGAATGGGATGAAAAGAATCAGTCCTTTTTGCGGGGTGTAGTTCACGATGAGCGGGCGCGGGCCTTGGACGGTGTGAGCGGCAATGCGGGCTTGTTCGGTACAGCAGTAGAACTGGCCGTCTTCTGCCAGATGCTGCTCGATGAAGGCAGTTACAAGGGTAAGCAAATTCTGCAGCCCAGTACTGTCAAACTGCTTCACAACAACTACAGCCCAGATCCCAAGCAGCCGCGCACCCTAGGTTGGGTCCTCCCTGGCCATGACTGTTTCGGAGGCCCCCTCCTTTCTCCCAAGTCAATCGGCCACACCGGTTTTACCGGCACGTCGCTCTGGATCGACTTTTCGAGGGGTTTCTACGCTATTCTGCTCACCAATCGAGTCCATCCCACCCGGCACAACGATGCCATTTTCCCGCTGCGGCCCCGTTTTTATCAGGCGGTCTGTGAGGCAATTGATAATCCCTAAGCTCACCTCTGTCCCCGGTGTTTCACTTCCGCCACGACCCACAAAATTAGGGGAATGACCAGTTGTATGGACAAGTCATAGGGATGGAGCATTTTTGTGGCCGTAAAATAAATTTCCATCAGGTCTTTAGTGAACCATTGGGAGCCCGCAACGGTGCCCAGCGCTAAGGGTGTAACTAAGAACCTGTAATCGGTAAAACCTAGACCCCAGGCCAGCCCTTTGCTGGCCACCAAGAGGCATACGCTGAGTTTCAGGAAGCTGCCCACCACAAATAAGATGCCTACACTTGTTTCTAAACGGCTTAGGAAACGGGCTATGTCAATGCGGGAAATAGCTACAAAGGTGGGAAAGTAGGAAGCTGAATATTTGTGCGCTCCAATCACCGCCAGGACGGAGGAAGAAATGAAAAGGAGCATCACCGCGGCAATGAGAAAGCCGGGTAAAAAGATCCGTTTGGGTGATTCCTTTTCTTCGAAGGAGTCAAACACCCAAAAAACCAAGCCTGTGGTGAGGAAGGGAAAATCGAGCAGTTCCAAAGCGCCCATTACAACAGGCAGAAAACCGTGGTAAAGCACGGGAAGGAAATGCCGCAGATTGACTTCGGTCAAGATGAGAAGGAACATGAGAAGACTGAGGGGGATGATGAATCTTACCGTAACGATACTCCAACGGCCCAGTGCTTCTACGCCGGCCTTCACACCCCATAGGGCGAGCAGCGCCAGCATCAAGCCCATGAGCGATGTGGGCGTGTTTTCCAGTGAGACTGCCGCAATGAACCTGGTCAAATCGGTGACCACTAAACTGGCCAGGCGCCAGGCATAAAAACTGTAATACAAAACTACAAAACGGGCAGGCCATTTGCCGATAAGGTTGCCCAAACCCTCCCAGAGATTTCTACCTGGCATCAGCATACGCCAGCGCATCTGCATCAAGATGAAAGGCAGGGCAATTGCAATGGCCAAGAGATAGGCCAGCCAAATATCGGCACCGGCTCGCTTGCCCAAACCGAAAATGGTGGAATTACCCAGGACAAAGAGGAAAACCAGGGCGAGGCCCTGATGGTCGGGAACCCGTTCATTCACTTCCCCTGCACCCCTTTCACCAGCCGCTCGTATAGACCCTTCACCCAATCAAGGGGAGATGGTACCGGCAGCTGGGGTTCGAGCGTAACCAAAACGGACAGGACGGCCATGGCAGCAAGCAGGACAACATAAGCAGCCACCTTCCTGAGGGGCCGCTCGGGCCAAACTGCCACCTCGAAAATTCCCACCAGTAAAAACCCAACCGCAATTAAAATGGCCATGCCTATTCCCTCATCCGCCCGGGCCTAGATAGTACACCTGTGGAGACTATTCTGCTTCCAACGGCCACTTCAACCTCTACTTCTGGGAAAACTTCATCCCACTTACCCTCGTACAGCCGCCATACACTAGGATGACGCTGTTTGAGCGTAAGGCCTAAACCCAATACGTCAGTCTTGAATTCCTTCTGGATCTTTTCCACGCATTCCAGAATCTGCCCTTGAAGTAGGTTATTAATCTCCTTTTCCAACGCAAGCCTAACTTTGGGATCCCCGTATTCAATATCCAGTGCCCCCAATTCAGACAGGTCAAGCTGAAGCTGAACTTCAATGGAAAATGCCAACTTTGGTCCATCAACCTTGGGACTAACCTTGACCCTATTGCTCCTGACTTCATAGGTTATGTCACCACTTCTGCCCCCCACGTTCGTTTTTACCACCAGCGCACCCCTGTCCCTTTCCCCCATGATCATGGCGAGGAGACGTGATTCTTGCCCATCGATCCAACCCACCATCTTCGTCCCCTTAAAAAGGGCCGTTCCGTCAATCACCGGTATCTTATCTGTCCCTTCCTGGACAAGTTTTACGGTAGGCAGCGTGGGATTGATACCGCTTAAGGACAGCGCCTGCCGGAACTGCCAGGAGCAGCGGGGGTAGAAATTTGGGATCTGCTCCCGCAGGCTCACCAAATTAACCAGATGGTCCGAGACAATATCGGCAATGGGTGGTTTGCTCTTGAACACTTCCTCAACAGTGCAGTCCTTGGTCACAAACAGCAGCATTGACGTCCTGATGTCCGCATCGCGGACTACAAACTCCAGCGCAGCTAAAATGTTGTCCTGGGCTACCTCTTCAGAAAACAACATAACCTGGGCGTGGGACCAAATCAAACGGGCTCCCACTTGATCAGTCAGGGCTCGGCNNCTCCGGTGTTCCCTTCACCTTTATCGTTTCCACAACAAGGTCAAAATCGGGGTCGATTTCATCCAAGCCTAAGCCCAGGACAAAATCAACCGTCTCCAGCTCATGGTAGTCCCAGCAGCCTGAAAAAGAAAGGCCCAGTGTGAAGAAGACGAGTAGAAGGACCGTTTTTCTGCTCATGATCTTGCATCTCTCATTCGGACCTTATTGCGGGTAGCTAGAAACCTTGGGCGCCACAGCATCCCCCACCACGGGGCGCGCAGCAGCGTATCCTTGGTATCCTGCGGGAAAAAGGAGATGTACCCAGTGAGATAGGGTGCTCCGAAGGAGTGGATGGTGGCCAAATGGAGCAGGAAGGCCACAGCACCGAACAGATAACCATAGAGTCCGAAGATGGAAGACAAAATGACCAGGATAAACCGGATGATTATGGCCGAACCGTGGAGAGAAGGAGTGGCGAAGCCGGAAATGCCGGTTACCCCCACCACAATAATCATGGGTGCACTGACCAGATTCGCGCTCACTGCAGCTTCCCCTAGGACTATAGCCCCCACAATGCTGATGGCATCGCCGATAGGTTGGGGCAGGCGGATACCCGCTTCCCGCAAGATCTCAAACATAAGTCCCATGGCCGTCACTTCCACCACCGCCGGGAAGGGTACCGCCATCCTCGCGGCCGAGATGCTCAGCACCAACTCAGTGGGAATAAGCTGGGGATGGTAATTTATCAACACAAGATAGAGGGCGGGAGTGCTAGTGGTTAGAAAAAAGCAGATGTAACGCAACAGCCTTTGAAAGGACGCGTTGATCCAGTTCTTGTAGTAATCTTCACTGGCCTGGAAATTCTCAACGAAGAAATGCGGCACCGTCAGGGCAAAGGGAGAACCATCAACCAAAATGGCCACGCGCCCTTCCAAGAGCCTAGCTGCCACCACATCAGGCCGTTCGCTGCTGCCGATGGTTGGCAGGGGCGTAAAGGGTGTATCGCGGATGAGCTCCTCGATGTAACCGGAGTCCAGCACTCCATCGATCTCGATTTCCTCGATTCTGGTAATAACTTCATCAACTAGTTTTTCGCTGGCGAGACCTTCTATGTAGCTGATGGCCACTTTGGTCCGGGTTTGGGTTCCCACTTCAAAATACCTAAACTTAAGGCTGGGACACTTTATCCTGCGCCTGAGGAGCGCCAGACCCACGCCCAATTCTTCCGTAAAACCCACCCGGGGGCCCCGTACCACGTTGGCCGTAGGAGGCTCTGAGACCTTCCTTTTTTCCCACCCTTGGGCATCAACCACGATGCCCAAATCACAACCGTCAATCAAAACAACGCCCGAGCCACTCAGTACCGCTTCAGTCAGTTCCGCGATTGAGGCTTGGAAATCGACACCATCGGCGCTGATGATGGTGTTCATAATGTGCTGCACCAGCTTTTTCCCTTCTAAGCGGGCAGGAATGGATTTTTCCATCATGGGCTGCAGGACATAATGACTTAAGAATTCATGCTTGGCCATATAATCATTGAAAATGAGTACACACTCTCGGGGTTTGGGGGAGGCGGAGCGGAATTTGCGGAACATGACGATCTCGTTGTCCGCAAAAATGTCCAGTTTGAAACGGCGCAGATTGGCTTCAAGGGAAGTGCTGAGTACCTCTCCCTTGGCCATGGCTGGTTTGCTCTTAAACAGGTTGCTGAAGAACATCCTCTCACCCTTTGGCACTTTTGACTAGTATATCCAAACGGGTGGAATAAAAAAAGCCCATTTTATCATGGGCTTCACTCTTTCACTTCAGTCTGTCTATTTGCCTTTACACATGCAGCTCTAAGCGGTCAAAGGCTGCATAAATCCTCGAGTAGATCCTAGCCAGGTAGTCTGGATCGATCTGTACAGTACGGGAAAAGGCGCTTCCCTTCTGGGTGGTGGTATAACGGGGCGTCACGTCATTGAGCACGAGGGCCATCACACTGCTGATCTGGTCAAAGGAGAGGTCCCGCTGCTGGTGAGTGAGGATCTCGCCCAAGACATATAGCACCAAATCTTCCATTTCATTGTGGAAGGGCGAGCGTCTGTCCTCATGCCTGGGTTCCGCTTTGACTATGTCTAAGGCCCAGTGTGTTTCCACCATGAGCTGATCGAAGAGTTCTTTCCCCACATCCCTCAGATCGGTGGGAGCGTAATCCTCTTCCAATTCAGCGACGGGCCTGTACTCTGCCTTAAGTCTGTTCAACACCAAGCATTTCATATCAGCCCGGCAGAAGGCACAGTCACAGGCTGTAGAATCCTCCGCAATCACCTGCTCAATCGCTAAATCCACCAGTTCCTCCATGAGATTATGAATGGCATAATCCTCACTACTCAGCTTCACTTACCTCTACTCCTTTGTGGCTAACGCCGTTGATCAATAAATGACCCTTCAGCTGACCGCCCCTTACCCGTATACGCCCGGTGGGTGTGCTTGCCTTCCCTAATCTTCTTCGTTCTTTCCTTCAATTGAACCAACACCGCCTTAACGGTGCTCTCAATGCTGTCGTTCAATGCTTCGATTCTTTCTGCCTCAGCGCGTAAACGCTCTGCCATCTCCTCCCCGGAATCAGCAGCTGTTTCTTCCCCAAGCTGGGCATTGAGCTCATCAACTGCGGCCATGATTTCCTGCCGCTCCTCCATCAGCTTCTCCAAAGCGGCGAAAGACTCGTCATTATCCAACAGCTCTTGGACGGACATGGCCGCCATTTTCTCGCTCAGTCCGCCCAAGCGCTGAAATAACTCAAGCTTACGCTGGTACAGCTCTACGCTCACCTTATCCCCCCTGCATTCCCAGGAGTTGTTGATAGAGCCAGTCGCTCTGGGCATAGAGCTGGCTCAACACCTGTTCCATGGCGGTAAATCTCCGCCAATGACTTTCTTCGGTGCGGAGAAGCCTCTCCTCCATCGCTTCTAGTCTATCCTCGTATTCCCGGATGCGCTCACCTAAGAAACTGTCATCGTAAACGCTAGTAGCCCTACCGGCTGTCTGGGTGATCCTTTCCATGCCCCGATCCAAGACCTCAGTCAGGCGTTTAGCAAATCCCTGTTCCTTTCCTTCCCCGGCCTGGGTGAAGAGATCCCTCACTTCGTCAGCATTGTCACTCAACGCACTCCGTAGTTTCTCTTCATTCAGGTAGAGTTTGCCATTTTCAAACCAAGTCCCGGTTGTGATGCCGATATCGGCCAAGCTTTTGTACTCCTCGAGGCCTTCCACCGCCCCGCCCAAAGCCAGGCGCATGTCACTTAACACACCGCTGATCAAACGATCGGAACGAAGAAGCCCACTTCTGGCCCTCTCTTCCCAAAGTTCGATTTCTTTGTCGCTCATCTCCGCCTTCTGTTCATCAGTTAGGGGCGGGAAATCGCGGAACACTTCTTCCCGCAGAGCTGAGTTCAGTTCCTCCACAATCTCATTGTATTGGTTGACAAACTCCTTAATGCGGTCAACCACAGCATCCACATCGTGGGTCACGTTAACCCGCACAGTAGCGTCTTCATCTGCCTGATGCAGTTGAACTACCAAGCCGTTCAGGTTCACAGTGTTTTCTGAACTTGTAATCCCAATCCCGTTTACAATTACTTCAGCGTCTTGACCTATACTCTTAACCTCACCGTAACGAAAAAACCGGGCGGCAAAACCGTCTGCGTCCACCAGAATCTCTATTTTCGCCTGTTTCCCGGTAGCCCGCGTGGTGAGGGAAATGTCTTTCCCATCGGTAAAGGCCTGAATACCCAAGGCCTTATTCTCGTTAATCTTTTTGGCAATACTGAAGAGGTCATCATTCCGGGCCACTGAAATCTCATGATACTCCCCGTCAGCACCCAGCAGGGAAAAGGACGCTTCCTCGGGGCCTTCTTCCTCAAAAAACGCGTTTAACTCACTGCCTGCCCCACTATAGACCGTTCTGGCAGCAGTGGCCAGCTTATTCACCGTCAGCTCGAATGACCCCTCCTGGGTCCCGCCGGTGGCAGTTACGGTGAGAATGTCTTCCCGTGACGATACGGCCGTTCTTCTATCGAAGGTTCCCTGTAGTCCCATATCGAAGGACATGTTCCTGAGCCGCAAGAATTTCATATTCACATCGCGATAGGCATCCCGCTTCCACTCAGTCTGCACTTTCTGCTGAAACACACGGTCTACCGGGATCCGTTCCACGCGCATCAAATCCTCAATAATCTGTTCCACATCTAAACCAGAGTACATCCCAGATATCCTCACTGCCTTCACCCCTTCCTTAAGTCTCTCTACTTATTTTATCGGCAGATTAGGCCGTTGCTTTAACGCCCCCCGCGGCCAGGATTTACCATCTGTGGTTACAATTCTCCATTACTTTTATTTTACCTTTTTCCAAATACAGATTGACACCGCGCCGGGCACGTGTTACACTTAAGTCGGTTCAGAAGTTAAAAGATGCGAACAAAGGCCTCGTGTTTCACCACAGTGAACAAGGGTTTTACATGTTTGCTGCATTTTGGCTTTTAACCAGCAATAAATTAGAGGAGGCCATTGAACGCATGATCGGAAGAGTTAAGTGGTTTAACGCAGAAAAAGGCTTCGGTTTCATCGAAGTAGACGGCGGCGACGACGTATTCGTCCACTATTCCGCCATCCAAGGCGAAGGCTTCAAATCGCTCAACGAAGGCGAAGAAGTCAGCTTTGACATCGTAGAAGGGTCCCGTGGGCCGCAAGCGGCAAACGTAACCCGTCTCGGCTAAGAGACAGCAAACGAGAAAAAACCCGTTCCCTTAGGAACGGGTTTTTTTCATTCGCTTTCCTCGGCCAGCACGAGCTCGAGCACCCAGTTGAGCTCACCAATGGCCTTTTCCAACGCCTCCCAGCGGGACTGATCCGAGGCAATAAAAGTTCTGAGCATAACCTGCTCTGATCGTAGTTCATTGATTCTGTTCCGAATCTGTGCAGCCAACTCCTTATGGCCCATAAGCAGTTCCTCTCTCTTTCTCTTCATCTCTTAGCTGTGTCAACTAGTGTCCATAGATTGTTTAGAAACAACGAGGATAGATAAATTGTAACCTNNTTAATAATCTTAATGTCCGCTCCAATCTCAACCAGAAAGGGGGCCGGGCAGCCAACACTATTAGATGGGAGTGTCGTCAGTGAAACGAGAGTATATGGCCGAACCGTATAAGATCAAAATGGTGGAGCCGATCAAAATGACCACCAGGGAACAGCGGGAACAGGCCTTGAAAAAGGCTGGTTACAACACGTTCCTGCTGGACTCGGAAGACGTTTACATCGATCTGCTTACGGACAGCGGCACCAATGCCATGAGCGACAACCAGTGGTCCGGGCTGATGTTGGGCGATGAAGCCTACGCCGGCAGCAAGAACTTTAAGCACCTGGAAAGGGCAGTTCGGGAATTATATGGTTTTAAGTATGTGGTCCCCACCCACCAGGGCCGCGGTGCAGAAAACATTCTGTCCCAGATCATGATCAAACCGGGCGACTACGTGCCGGGCAACATGTATTTCACCACCACCCGGGCCCACCAGGAGCTGAACGGTGGTATTTTCGTGGACGTTATCATCGATGAAGCCCACGATCCCTCCAACGAACATCCCTTTAAGGGCAACATAGACCTCAACAAACTCCAGGCTCTGATCGACGAAGTCGGGCCAGAAAAAATACCCTATATCTGCCTAGCTGTAACTGTGAACCTGGCCGGCGGCCAGCCTGTGGCCCTGGAAAACATGCGGGCAGTTTATGAGCTGGCGCAGAAGTACGGCATCAAAGTGATGATGGATGCCACGCGCTGCGTGGAAAACGCCTGTTTCATTAAGCACAGGGAACCGGGCTATGCGGATAAGTCGATCCACGAGATCGTGCTGGAGATGTTCAGCTACGCCGACGGCGCCACCATGTCCGGTAAGAAAGACGGTTTGGTCAACATTGGCGGTTTTTTGGCCCTGAACGATGAAGAACTTTACCAGAAGGCAACCAGCTTGGTTGTGGTCTATGAAGGTATGCCTTCCTACGGCGGCATGGCTGGACGGGATATGGAGGCACTGGCCCGGGGTATGTACGAGTCCATGGACTATTACTTCATCGCCCATCGTTTGGCACAGGTCCAGTATTTAGGCGACCGCCTGATGGAAGCAGGTATACCCATTGTGAGGCCCGTTGGCGGCCACGCCGTCTTTTTAGACGCCCGGGCCATCTACCCGCACATCCCCCAAGACGAGTTCCCTGCCCAAATGCTCGCAGCCCAGCTCTATCTAGAATCGGGTGTCCGCAGCATGGAAAGGGGTATCGTCTCCGCCGGGCGCGACAAAGACGGCAACCACCATTATCCCAAACTGGAACTGGTCCGCCTCACCATCCCCCGTCGGGTGTACACCTACGCCCACCTGGATGTGGTTGCAGATTCGGTCATTGCTGTGTACAAAAACCGGGACAACGTACGCGGTCTGCGCTTTGTGTATGAACCGCCGGTCCTGCGCTTCTTTACCGCCCGCTTCGAACCACTCTAAAGCTAGTCAGCAAAGCCCCCGAACGGGGGCTTTTATCTTAGTCTAGGAAAATCCTGGCATAACTGCCAAACCGATCGAACACCATCAAGAGGCCCACTAGAATTAGGAGCAGACCGGAAGCCACTTGGATGCGGGGCAGGTTGCGCTTGATGAAACCGAAGGCCGTCTGGAGCCGATTCCAGAGCAGCGCTGTCAGAAAAAACGGTATTGCCAAACCCATGGAAAAGACAAAGAGCAGGCCCATCCCCTGATACAAAGTGTCCACATTGGAGGCTAAGAGCAAGGCGGTGCCTAAAAACGCACCTAAGCAGGGCGTCCAGCCAAAGGAAAAGGCTGCTCCAAAGGCAATACTGGACCAAAACCTGAGGTTATCCGTTCGAACCGAAAACTGCTTACTACGGTTGAGCAGTGTTATGCGAAACACCCCAACATAATTGAGCCCAAAAAGGATCACGATCAAGCCCGACACCCGCTGCAGGAGGAGTCGGTGCTGGGTAAGCAGATTCCCTAAAGCAGAGGCGGACGCACCTAAGGCCACAAAGACAAGGCTGAAACCAATTATAAAACCCAGAGTGTTGAGGAGTAGGCGTCCATGCCGCGTTCCGTCTGTTTCCTCTCCCCCCAAATACATTAAGTAAATGGGCAGCATGGGCAGAATGCAGGGCGAGACAAAGGCTGCGAGCCCTTCCAAAAAGCTGAACCCGAAAAGGGAAAGGGTTACTTCAGGCGCCATACTCTGCAGCATTATTCTGCCTCCCCAATCATCTGCAGCACGATAGCCTCATTCACCGCACCAACGGCATAGGTGACAAAATAACCCTCCCGGTCTATAACGATGGTTGTGGGCAGGCCCGGTACACCAAAATAACCGGAACCCAGTCGGCCGTAGTGATCGTAGAGATTGGTCATGGTAAAACCGTTCTCTTCGAAGTACTGCGAGCTGGTTTCCACCGTTTCCCGACTGCCGTCAATCTGATTGATGAGCAGGAGCACCACATCTTCCCCTTCGCTGAACTGATCGTGCAGCTTTTGGAAATCAGGCATCTCAGCTCGGCAGTGCGGGCACCAACTGGCCCAAAAATTCAAAACAACAATCCGGCCACGAAAATCGCTTAGCGAGACTTCTTCGCCCGTACTGGAAGTGAGTGTAAAGTCCTGTACCAGCATCCGTCCATCCTTCCCTTGACCGATGGCGGTTGCTGCCAACACCAGAAACATACTAAGTAAGAACACAACTGATTGCCTTCTCATTTCCTCACCCTCCTTGCCCCCAATATAACCCATGAAATGGGCGCTAGGCAAGTTCGAGTTTGTACCCACTTTCCCAGTCTCAGTTTGACAAAGGATTTGCCCTGTTTGACAATGAATGTAATAACCAGTTGGCTATTTGTAAATCAATCATAGTGTACGGAAGGTGTTTGATCTGAAGAGAGGTTTTTCTTTACTGTTTCACAGAGTGACCATTGCGGGCCTGGCCATTTTTGTCCAAGCGGCGGCCTTAGTTTTGATGATCGGCCGTTTCGGTACTTATTTTCCTCAGTTTTATGCGGCCAGCACCCTGTTAAGTGCAATTGTAGTTATCATCATCGCCAGCAGCAGTGATAAATCCGCCTACAAGATAGCCTGGATTATCCCTATCATCCTCTTCCCCATTTTCGGTGGACTTTTTTATCTTTTATTGGGCAATCGGAGGATCACTGCCAACATGCGGCGGAAGATGGCCCAGATAAAACTGCATGGTGAGAAATCTATGGTTTCCAGCGAACCCATCATTCAGGAGCTGGCCAGGATCGATGAACACGCGGCCAATCAGGCCAGATACATCCAGAACCACGGTGCTTTCCCCATCTACCGGCACACCTATTCCCATTTTTTCCCTTTAGGTGAACTGGCCTTTGAGGCAATGCTGGAGGAACTAAAAAAGGCTGAGCGCTATATCTTCCTCGAGTACTTCATAATCGCGCCCGGTCAGATGTGGGATTCCATTCTGGCAGTCTTAGTGGAAAAGGTTAAGGAAGGTGTTGATGTCCGGCTGATCTACGATGATCTGGGCTGCGCCTTCACGCTACCTGCCGATTACCCCAGTAAACTGGAGAAAATGGGCATTAAGACGGCCCGGTTCCATCCCATGAAGCCGATCCTGTCCACCAGGCTCAACAACCGGGACCACCGGAAGCTGATGCTCATTGATGGGCATGTGGGCTTTACCGGCGGCATCAACCTGGCCGATGAGTACATCAACGGCTATGAAAAGCACGGCCACTGGAAGGATTCGGCCTTTTTGATCAAGGGTGAAGCGGTCTGGTCCCTGGTGGTTATGTTTTTGACCATGTGGGAATACATGCGGGGAACAACGGAGAATTTAGAGAACTATCGCCCTTCTTACCCGCCGGAGACTGAGAACAGCGGAGAGGGTTACATTCAACCCTATGGTGACAATCCCTTAGATGGCGAAGCGGTGGGTGAAACGGTATATTTGAACATGATCACCCGGGCCCGGAATTATGTATATATCAACACTCCCTATCTGATTCTGGACAACGAAATGATCGCCGCTCTGGCCAATGCAGCCAAGTCGGGAGTGGATGTGCGTATCGTTACTCCCCATATTCCAGACAAAAAGTTGGTTCATACAGTGACCCGCTCCTACTACCCGGTCCTGCTCAGAAGCGGTGTGCGCATCTACGAATACACGCCCGGGTTTATGCATTCCAAAACTTTTGTGGCGGACGATGAAGTGGCAGTGGTAGGTACCATTAACCTTGACTACCGCAGTCTCTACCTCCATTTTGAAAACGGCGTCTGGTTGTACAAAACACCCAGCGTTATGCAGATTAAAGGGGACTTTGTGGAGACTCTTAAGGTATGCCAGGAGATCGACCCTGAGACATACAACAATCTACCGATGTGGCGTAGGTTGAAGTGGTCTGTACTGCGATTGTTGGCTCCCCTTTTGTAATTTTTTCGCAGGGTTTCTACCGGTTGTGCAGAAGAAAGTAAAGGTTGCCGGAATTTCAAGGAGGAAATAGCAGTGGCAAGCCGCTTCTTTGGTAGTATCAGACAACGTGTGTTGTTCCTCTTCGTCTCCATTGTCCTGATCATCACAGTGACTATCTTGGCAACAGTGGGGATTCTTTCCCGTTCCCTCGTTAAGAACCTCCTTGAACAGAATGCCACCTCCATCACCCAGAGCTACGCCAGGAGCATCCATACCTGGCGGGGAGAGAGAATCAGGGAAATGACTCAAATCGCCAGCATGGATATTCTCAAAAGGGCCAGCTGGGAAGAGATTGAACCCGTTTTGCAGCAGTACATGGAAGATACAGACGACTACTATCGCATCTACTTTGTAGCTGAAAAAGACGGCAGCTACAACACTACTCTCCAGCGATCCGCAGGCAGTATCGCGGATCGCCCCTATTTCCCCCTTGTGATGCAGGGCGAGACCATCGTCTCAGAACCCCTTATCTCCCGTTCCATGGGAGAAAAAATCATCGTGATCGCTACACCCATCTGGAACGAAAACGAAACGGAAGTACTCCGTCTCTTGGGGCTGGCAGTAGGTCTAACGGAAATATACCACACCATTGCCGATCTCCAGGCCGAGTACCCCAACTGGGACATTTCCCTGGTGGATGAAAATGGCCTCTTCGTAACCCATCACAACCCGGACTACATTATGACTAAATCCATTTACGACTTTTATCCCTTTGGGGACGATCTTCTCCAGGGCACAGCGGGTACGTTCACCTACGTCCAGGACGGAACGGAGTACCGTTCCTTTTTCTCCGAGATCCCCAACACCTCTGGCTGGATGGTTGTGACCAGAATACCCACCACAACCTACAAGCAGCCCTTTCACCGCCTCGTCTATTTCTCCCTCATCGCCACAGCCATAGCCCTGCTGTTAGTGTTTAGGCTCGGCACTTGGTTTGCGGATACCATTACTGAACCCATTGTGGAGTTGAAGGAGATCTTCCGCCGCGGCGCGGAAGGCGATCTTACGGTGCGGGCGGAAGTGGCTACCACCGATGAATTCGGCGATACCCGAAAGTTTTTTAACCGCATGATGGATACTATTGGTACCATGACCTATCTCGACCCCCTCACCAACCTGCCCAACCGAGATTACCTTCTCAGTCACCTGGCAAGCTGCCTCACCGAAAACCCCACCGTGGTCTTGGCCATCGTGGGCATTAGGGGTTTGTCTGAGCTGAAAACCCTACTCAGTGCAGACATGCTCGATCGGGTGCTGATTAAGGTGGCAGACACCCTGCAGGGCCTGGGTGACGGCAGTGCGGTGGTGGGACGGGTATCAGATGGGGAGTTTGCCATTTTTACTCCCTCCAGCAGTGGGGGCGTTTTACGGATAATCAACCGCTTAAACGGCCTTTTCAGCCGCCCCCTGGAGATGGAAAACAGCGATATAGGTGTCCGCCTCTTCGGCGGCATTACAATCAGCGAGAATAGGGTAACCAGCGCTGAAGTCTTCTTCCAGCAGGCCCAAACCGCCCTGTTAGATGCGGAAAAGGACAGCAGCGAGAACATCAAACTCTACAACCCCGACACACACCATGCCATTGTGGATAGGCTCCGTTTTCAAACGGAAATACAGACAGCCCTGATGCGGGGACAGTTTGTCGTCTATTACCAACCCATAGTAAGCCTTGCTTCCCGCACTATCGTGGGTAAAGAGGCCCTAATCCGCTGGGAGCATCCCGCCCGTGGCCTGTTGGGACCAGACGAGTTTCTAGCCGCTGCCGAGCAGGGCGGCTTCATTGAGCAGATCGGCGAATACATGCTGGAGCAGGTCTGTGCCCAACACCGCGCCTGGCAGGATCAGGGTCTGGTCATGGGCTGGGTGTCCGTCAACATTTCGGCAATCCAGTTCCGCTCAACCGGTCTACCCCAAATAGTGAGCTCCATCTTGGAGAAGTACTCCTTGCCCACAGACCTACTGCATGTGGAAATTACAGAGGATGCCATGCTAGCACCTACCCCTGCGGTCCTGAGTAATCTCCAGAGCCTGAGGGAGATGGGCGTCAGTCTGGCCATCGACGATTTTGGCACCGCCTATTCCAGTCTGGAGTACTTGATCCGTTATCCTATGGAGATTTTGAAAATCGACGGCACCTTTATCAGCAACGTAGATCACGATGAGCGCACCGAAGCTCTAGTGCGCTCAATCATAGGAATGGGTAAAAACCTCTCCATGTCCATCGTGGCCGAAGGGGTGGAACGGTACAGCCAGCTCGAACTGCTGGCCAAAATGCACTGCACCCAAGCCCAAGGCTATTATTTCAGCCGGCCCATCCCGGGCAAAGACTACGCGGCAGTAACCGGCCAGTTGGTTAGGAAACTCAAGGATAATCGCTTTTTCCCTTAGGGCGCTATCTCTGCTGCCTGTTCCTTCTGCCTGTAGTTCACAATTACCAGCCCACCTGCTACTAAGAGTAGGGCGAAAAGGATTGCCCCCGTAAACTGTTCATTAGGTAGAATCAAGACCGAAAGGACAGAGCCTGAGATGGGAATCATGAAGCGGTAAAGGGTAACCTCCCCCGCCTTATTGTACTGCAGAAGGGTGTACCAAATGGAAAAGGCGGCCGCTGACAGGAAGGCTGAATAAAGGAGGAGACCCCAAAAGAGAGTCGTTCCCTCGGCAAAGACAGCAGCGTAACTTGCGCCCAGATCGGGAACAAACCCTGCAGCCAGTAGAACTAGGGAACCAAAGAGCAGCTGATAGGCATTGATCACCACCGGGTGTAGATCCCGGGCCAGTTTCTTGGCCTGAAAGGTTCCGTACACCCCCGCTAGGCCAGAGAGAAGGATGAAACCCTCGCCCCGGAAACTCAGGTCCCAGAAGCCTCCCCCCAATCCACCCTGCCAGTTCACTAGAATGATGCCGGCAAAACCGGTAGCGAGCCCCACCACTTTGCCCCAATTGAGCCGGTCATCGGCGTAGATAAAGTGGGCCACTATTACCACTAAGAAATTCCCCACCGCATTTAAAACAGCAGATTTTATCCCGCCTGTAAAGGCAAGGCCGTTGTAGAAAAAGAAATACTGCAGTCCCGTTTGGGAAAGGCCCAGTAGGATCAGGGGCCGCCACCAGCGGCGCCCAAGACCGATTGGCAGGCGCAGTAGGAATTTGAGTACGAAAAATAAAAGCAGGGCGGCTAGAAAAAATCTGATGCCGGCCAAAACTAGGCGGGCAGTAATATCACCTGGGGCCAGCTCCAGCTCCTGGTACGTAACCTTGAGAACAGGAAAGGCACTCCCCCACAAAACGCAGGCGATGACCGCCATCACCGCCACAAAGATCTTATTAGTCCAAAGAACCTTTTTACTCACAAACCTCATCCATTCTAAAGGGGAGGAGCCTGCGCCCCTCCCCCATACTCTTTTCTAAATGAAAGTTTCAGCGAAATGGTAGAGCAACCGGACACCTACGCCCGTCGCCCCCTCGGCCAGGTAATCCCTGGGCTTGCTGGCAGACGCTGTACCGGCAATATCCAGGTGGATCCACGGCTTGTCCTGGACAAAGGCCTCGATGAAAAGGCCAGCCGTGACAGTACCCGCGGGCCGACCGCCTGTGTTTTTCAGGTCGGCAAAGGGCGTTTTATTCTGCTCTCTGTATTCGGGGAAACTGGGCAACTGCCAGATACGTTCACCGCACTGCTCTGAGGCGGCCTGCATTTTCTCATACAGCTTCTGATCGTTCGTTACAACTCCGGTAGTAGTATTGCCCAAAGCCACAATGGCTGCACCGGTTAGGGTGGCTATATCAACAACAGTATTCACCTTTTCCTTCTCAATGATGTAGTGAACAGCATCGGCAAGAGTCAAACGCCCTTCCGCGTCGGTGGACTCAATCAAAATCGTTTTGCCCGCCATAGAGCCGATAATGTCACCTGGGCGATAGCCAGTACTGGAAACTAGATTCTCGCAGGCTGCAACCACTGCCACCACATTGAGGGGCAGCTTCTCCCGGGCAATGGCACTCATGGCTCCGATCACGGCCGCCGAACCGGCCATGTCGTACTTCATCCCAGCCATACCCCCCGCCGGTTTCAAGGAAAGGCCGCCGCTGTCAAAGGTAATCCCTTTACCCACATAGCCCAAAACCTCATCGGGTTTATCGGGTTTCCCGAAGTAGCGCATAACAATCAACCTAGGCCGGTTCACACTAGCCCGACCCACAGCCAAGAAGGCCTCCATGCCAAGCTCCTCAATGGCCTTCTCCTCAAAAACCTCTACCTCAAAACCGTACTCTTCGCCAGCCTGCTGCGCCGCTTGGGCCAGTTGTGCGGGTGTCATCTGATTGCCCGGTTCATTCACCAGATCCCGGGCAAGGTTGGTGCTCTGCCCCAGCGTTACCCCTACCTTCAAGCCAGCCAGCACATCCACTTCCTGCTCTTCCTCGTAGCCAAGCTGCAGTGTCTTTAGGCTGGACTCCTTCTTTTTCTCAAGGTAGCGCTCAAAACGGTAACCCTTGAGTATAGCTGTTTCGGCCAGGGCCCTGGCCACGTCTTTCAGGGCCAGACTATCCCAGCCCCAAGGGGCAGTGGTTAGGCTTGTAACCTTAAGCTTATCCGCTTCATCCAAACCCCTGCTTAGGGCCTTCCTTACCCCTTCCAGCTCCAACTCGGCGAGCTTACCCAAACCCACAACGATTAGGCGCCGGACTGTACCCGTGTCTCCAGCCAGATAGGCTGTGGAAAACACTTGGCCTGACTCACCCTTAAATCCCTGGGCCTCGGCTATTGCCTTGACATCGTCACAGGGCCACTGGTAGTCAGCAAACCCGTCCTCCGCCACAAACAACAGCACATCTCCAACCGTTTCTGGGCTGTAAATTAGTGCCCGTATCTCCACTCCACTCAACTCCTTCTCCATTTCCTATTCCTGTTTCTGTATTAGAATTGATATACCACACTTACAGCTTAAAAACAACTCCCATGACCGCACTGGCTCCAATAAAGGCAATGGGATGGACCTTGGGGAACTTCCTGATTAGAAAAACCAACAGGGCAAACATCAATAGGGCAGGCCAGTTAAAGAAGTCCAAAAGGCGTCTGCTGGCCCGGTACACATCGACATTAAATAAAGAAAGGACAACCACATCAAACACCGCGCCCGCGATCAGACCGGCTGTAGCAGCACGGAGCAGGTAGAATCCCCGTTGGATCACAACGGATTCTTTGAAACGTTTCATAAAGGAAGCGATAATTACAATGACAAAGATGGAAGGCGTGATCAGGGACAGAGTGGCGATTACACCGCCCAGGATTCCGCCGGCATTATACCCTGCATAGGTAGCCATGTTGATCCCCATAGGTCCGGGCGTGCTTTCGGAAACCGCTATCATGTCCAAAAGGTCCTCTAGACTGAACCAAGGATAACGCTCCGCCATTTCCCGTAGAAACGGTATGGTGGCCAGCCCACCCCCAATGGCAAAGAGCCCAGTCTTGAAAAACTCCAGAATCACAAGCAGATAGGTACTCATGCTCGCCGTTCCCTCCCCCACTGCACCAGATTACCCAGCAGGAAAGACGCCAGCACAACCCACAGGGCAGATACTTTGAAAAAGGCGATGGCCGCAAAACAGACGACTGCCCAAACCAGGGCAAGGCGATCTGCAATACCCGCCTTGGCTAGGCGATAGACAGAGAAGGTAACCAAAGCGGAAACTGCCACCCGAATCCCGCCAAAGGCGTGCTGCAGGACTGCCGCATCGGTGAACTGGCGCAGGATGGTGGCAATCAAGAGAATTATTATGATGGAAGGCAGAACAAGGCCGATGGTCGCCATGATCCCGCCGAGAAACCCAGCCTGGAAGTAACCAACAAAGGTTGCGGTGTTAACCGCGATAATCCCGGGAGTACTTTGGCCAATGGCGTAGTAATCAAGCAGCTGCTCTTCTGTGGCCCAGCCTTTCCTTTCCACAACTTCCCGCTGGAGAAGGGGCAGCATTGCATAGCCGCCCCCGAATGTGAATAAACCCATTTTAAAGAACGTGTACATGAGATCGAATATAAGCCGTAGCTTGCTGTCGTGTTGAGCTGCGTTCAATCGTGCTCCCCTTTCCAAGAACTTAACTATCCACATCGAGCATGGCCAGCTTGCTTTCCTGCACCGTAAACTTACTGTCACCGTGTTTAACCTGGCTCATGGTTACAAGTGCCGCAAACAGGAAAAAGGCCGCATAGGGAAACAGTGTTCTGTAGCCAACATGCTCCAGGAAGAACCCGGACAAAACCGGCGTCAGAATTTGGGCAGACATGGAAGCGGTATAGTAATAACCTGTAAAACGCCCCACATTTGAACCCTTTGCCATCTCAACCACCATGGGGTAAGAGTTGACGTTGATGGCTGCCCAGCCAAAGCCAACCAGAATCAAGATAACGCTTAAAATGGGCGTATAAGACGTAAACAAGGATGCGGTGGCAAAACAAACGGTGAGCAGAATCACGCCCGCCATAATCGTCTTCTTCCTGCCGACCTTAGAAGCAATGAACCCGGCCGGTACAAAGGCGATCACTGCCGCGACGGTAGCCAGCATCAAAAGGTTGGCAAACCCGCCCCCGGCAATGCCTAAAAAGTCCTGTGCGTATTTGGAAAAAGCGGTTGTAACCGCATTATAACCAAAAAACCAGAAGAAAATGGAGGCCAGAATAAACATAAAGCTGCGGAATACCGCTGGTTCCATCTTTTTATCCTCAACCCGGTCCTCTTCTTCCTCTTGATCATCCTCAGCCGCAATTTCCTGGGCAAGCTTCCTCTCCTTCACGGTGTTAAAGAGAATGAACACTGCCAAGGCCATAAACCCGGCAACTACTCCAAAAAGCGGCAGATAGTTGGGCTGGGGCGTATCGGGCACCAGCCGTGAGATTAACAACAGAGAGAAAACCGCACCAAGGGCTCCCATCAGGTTAATAATCCCGTTGGCCTGGGAACGTAGGGGCTTAGGCGTCACATCGGGCATGAGGGCAACCGCCGGTGAGCGGTAAGTGCTCATGGCAACCAAGGTAACGAATAAAACGGCCACGAAAAGCGGCAGACTGACAATATTATCGGCCACGGGTAGAAGAATCATGGCAAGTACTGCTACCGCGGTTCCGCCCAAAATGAAGGGCATCCGCTTGCCGATGGGCGTGTCTACCCGATCGGAGAGTGCCCCAAAGAGGGGTAACATAAACAAGGCCAAGATGTTGTCAATGGCCATAATGCCTCCCGCAAGGGTATCTCCAATGCCAAAGGTGTGTTTCAGAATTAAAGGGATGATGCTGTCATAGAGCTGCCAAAAGGCGGAGATAGACATAAACGCCAGACCAATAAAAAAGGTTCGTTTGTAATCTAATTTCACATGCTTACCCCTTCCGTTAGAAGATTTTACCACCACTTCTACCATCTTACTTTCTGCGTCCATCCCCGATTCCCTGCCTTACCCTCGACCCGCCTGATTCTTCCAGAAAAAGGAGGAAATCTGTTAAAGATCACGAAGTTAATAATAATTTACATTACAGAGGAGGATTGGGTATGAGAGAGTTTGACGCTGGCTGTCAAAGGCCCAAAGGCCAAGCCAGGCCAGCGGCTGAACCGGTACAGGCAGTGGAAATGCAGAAAGGGGAAGAGAGGATAATGGTTAAGGTTGGTAAGCCGGCGCCCAATTTTACCGCCCCCGCCTTTTATCAGGGCAAGTTCGGCGAAATTGAGCTGGCAGATTACAAAGGCAAGTGGGTGCTGCTCTGCTTCTATCCAGGCGACTTCACTTTCGTCTGAGCAACAGAAGTCTCAGCAGTTGCTGGGAAATATCCTGAGTTTCAGGAACTAGGTGTGGAGGTTCTCTCCGTCAGCGTAGACAGTGTGTTCGTCCACAAAATGTGGAATGATAACGAACTCTCGAAAATGCTGGGCAAAGACATTCCCTTTCCCATGCTTTCGGATCAAAACGGCAATATCGGCAGATTGTATGGAGTTTATAATGAAGAAGAAGGGGTGCAGGATCGGGGTCGCTTTTTGATCGACCCAGATGGCATTGTCCAGGCCTTTGAAGTAATGACCCCTCCGGTGGGCCGCAATGTGGAGGAGGCGCTGCGCCAGATCAAGGCCTTTCAATTAGTGCGGGAAGCAAAGGGCACTGAAGTGACGCCGGCAGGCTGGAGACCGGGTAAGAGGGTACTCAAACCAGGTCCCGATCTGGTGGGCAAAGTGTGGCAAAACTGGAAGGTGCATGAGGCATATGAAGACTAACTCAATCCACCTGTAAGTCCTACCCAGTCCTTTGGGGCTGGGTTTTTTCCTTTTCTGGGCTGGACGCCTTATCCTGTGCAGGCAGCCTAGCCCGCATCATCTCCACGAAAGCTTTGCCGAGTTCGGGATCGAACTTTTTTCCGCACTCGCCTTCAATGAAAGCTAAAGCAGCTTCTGGATTTCTATCCGTAGCGTAGGGATCATAGCAGATACGATCATATGTCTCAATGATAGCTAACATCCTGCCCAAATAGGGTATCTCCTCACCCTTAAGTCCTTTAGGAAAACCGCCGCCATCCCAGTGCTCATGGTGGGCCAAAACGCTTCCGGCAATATCCAAGGTATCATCGAAAAAGTTCAAAAGGCGAAATCCCACCAAGGGATGGCGCTTCATTTCATACAGCTCCGCCGTCTTCAAGGGATAGGGGCGGTAGAGCAATTCCGGATCAAGGGCAACTTTACCCACATCGTGGAGAAAACCAGCTAAGCGTGCTTTGCGCAGTTGGGTCGCATTTAAGCCCAAATAACGGCCGAACTCCTCCGCCAGGCGGGAAACCCGCTCGGCATGTTCCTTCTCCTCCCCATTGCGGGAATGGAGCTCCTTTACCACATTAGCTAGCGTTTCCCGCAGAAAAGAGCTGTGGGTTACTGTCTTATGCCAATACATCTGCTCCTCCGCCTGCTGCCAGATCATCTCAATGTCCTGATCCGACTCGGTCTTAGTGGCGTGGCCAAGGGGCATGTAAATCTTAACCGGACCCATGGACGCCTCTTCCAAACGCTCCGCCAAGCGTTCCTGCAGGGCGGCAGCGTCGGACTGTGACGTTTCGGGCATGAGTACCACAAACTCATCTCCGCCCCAGCGGAAAATCCGGTCTTCCGGACGAAATACTCTCTTCAGCACTTCAGCCACTGTCACCAAAAGTTCATCTCCTACCGAGTGGCCGAATATGTCGTTGGTCAGTTTGAGTCCATTTAAATCGCCGATCAAAATAGAAAGGGGCCAGTTTTCCGGGCTGTCCAATCGCTCCAACTCCACATCGAAAAACTTCCGGTTATAAAGTCCAGTCAAGGCGTCCCGCATGTCAAGTTCACGGTCGTACGGTTCGTTTAATTTCTCGTGGGCCCTGCGGAAAAGGCAGAGCATCCCTTTTCCTGAACCGAGGCTTCTTAAAGGAACCATGCGCAGATCCACTTCGAAAGGCTTGCCCGCAGTTGTGAACAACTCCAGCTCCTCAAATTCCCGGTCTTCCCCTGCAGCCAAGGCTTCCTGCACCAAATCAGCAGCTTCCTGGAAGAGGAACCGGTGGTTTGCCCCAAACGCTTCATGGTTCTTACAGCGGAACAGCTTTTCCGCAGCTCGATTCATAAACCTAATAGTGCCGTCCCCATCAATTAAGAGGACGGCCTCTTCCAGCTCTTGAGCGATCTGCCTAGCAAGACTAAGCCACCGGTTTTTCCCCGTGGCTTGTTCGTATTTCTTTGCAATAACGGCGACCAAAAGAATGATCAAACACACACCTATTGCCAACAGCACTCGTGTTCAGCCCCTCTGGACCTGGTATTGCTCACCAATTCTCCATTTGTCCGAAATTTCCTGCAAGTTTTCTACTGCCAAATGCCCTTTACCAGCTAGGAGCCCCATTGCAGGATAAGAATCTTTCCCATCCCCATGAACAGGTTAAAGCCAAAAAGGCCTGCTTAACGTCCAAATTCAGCCTTTCATCCCCCCTACTCACCGGCCTTTACCAAGACTGCGTTTTCTGGCTCTGACTTCCCCGCTCATAAGCCTTGCCCAGTCCACATAATCATTAGCAGGAGGCTGAGCACGGTGACCAAAAGCAAAGCTTGGTTGGGAAATGTATTCGTTTTGGCGTTTATTGGCCTGTGGTTGGGGGTCTCAGCCTACTTGGACCAATTTCAGTATGCCCTTGCTCCCGTCCTACCCCCTCGCCTGTGGTATGTGGATGGTTCCTTTGAGCCCAATTCCCTACTGCTGGAACCAGCCATACCTGCCGGTGTTGGCCTGGGGAATAGTCTTTACGGCCCGGTGGCGGAAAGGGATCTCCCTTGGCATTCAGATCCTCCCCAAGACTTTAGTGATACACGCCTCAGGCATGCGGCCCACTCCTTCATCAATGCCTTCCGCACTACCTTGACCAATCCCCTCTTGGATGAAAAGCACAACATTGCCTTGGCAGCTGACTTCCTCGCCGGTACTGTCCTGGAACCAGGTGAGGTTTTCTCCTTCAATCAGGTTATTGGCCCCCGCACGAAAGGCCGGGGATTTGGCAAGGGACCCTTGTATACAAACGGTCAAGTGATACCCACCACGGGCGGAGGGGTTTGTAAAGTGGCCACAACCCTCTTCAACCTAGCCATTCAAAGCGACCTCCATCTCATCGAACGCCATTCCCACAGTATGCCTACGCCCTATGTGCCGCCTGGACGGGATGCAACCGTATTGTGGGGAGTTAAGGATCTTCGTTTTCTCAACGACAAAGGGCATCCCCTAGTCTTCTGGGCCGATCTGGTTGGCGACACGCTCTATATCGCCCTGTACGGGCAGTACGATCCGCCACTAGTGGAGTGGCAGCAGGAGGTGCTCAATCAAGTTCCCACCTGGACAGTAAGGCGGAGGAACCCTAGTCTGGCAGCTGGGGAAGAGAGCTCTATTCCCGGAATACCAGGCATGACTGTCCGGACCTGGGTTGAGGTGGAATACCCGGGTGGCGAGAAGACCCGGAGGGAGCTTGGGGTTCACTCTTACAGGCCCCTCCCCCACTATGTTGAGTACGGTCCGGAAAAATGATAATGGGAATCACTTGCATTTATGTTTGTTATGTGCTACACTGAAATCAAATCCCAACCAATTTGATAGGAGTTGACAAGATGTTTAAGCAAATTGAGTTGAAATATGAACTTAACGCACTGGAACCCCACATTGATACGTTAACCATGGAAACCCACTACGGCAAACACCATGCTGCCTATACAAATAACCTGAACAACGCTTTGAAGGAGCTGCCTGAACTTGTGGGCAAGGGCATTGAAGATATCCTCATCAACCTGGATCAAATCGCTGACCTGCGGCTGAGAACTGCTGTCCGCAACAACGGCGGCGGGTTTTACAACCACAATCTGTACTTCGGTATTCTCAGCCCCAATGGCGGTCAAGAGCCCACAGGCGAACTGGCCCAGCGCATCAAGGAAGATTTCGGCAGTTTTGAGACGCTGAAAGAGAAGCTAGCTGCCGCATCCGCCGGTGTATTCGGTTCGGGTTGGGGCTGGCTTTCCGCTGAAAGTGACGGGAAGCTGGTCATTTCCAGCACTCCAAACCAGGATAACCCCCTCATGACCCATGGCGGCAAACTGACTCCCATTCTGGGTATCGATGTCTGGGAGCACGCTTATTACCTGAAATATAAGAACTTGCGGGCAGACTACATCAAGGCCATTTTCAACGTGATTGACTGGGATGCAGTAGCGAAATTGTACGCCGCTCGCAAGTAGACTCCCCTTACCCGAGTGCCGGCTCTGCCGGCACTTTTTTTGTGTCCATTTAAATTGACATCAAACAGGCGTTCGTTTATGATAAAAGCGGAAGGAGGCGCCGCCAATGACAGCAGAATCCCCTTTGCAAAGAGTGTTGGAGAACCCCCGCTTTAAGAGGAACATAACCTATCGTCATACCATCCCGGCCCAGCCGGGTGTCTTTAAACCGATCCCCTCCTTCTTACCTGAGAATCTGAGGGATCTACTCCAGAAAAAAGGCATCAGTCAGCTCTACAGCCATCAGGCGGAAGCGTTGGAAAAGGTGCGGGAAGGCAAAGACCTTGTTGTGGTCACCCCCACCGCCTCGGGTAAAACGCTCTGCTACAACCTCCCCGTTTTGAATACGCTGCTGAAAAATCCGGAAGCGCGGGCCCTCTACCTCTTCCCCACTAAAGCCCTATCACAGGACCAAGTGGCGGAACTGATCAGCTGGAATGAGGAGCTGGGCGGGGAGATCAAGACCTATACATATGATGGAGATACACCTGTTGATGCCCGCACTGCGATCCGGCACGCAGGCAGTATTGTTGTGACCAATCCAGATATGCTCCATTCCGGTATCCTACCCCACCATACCAAGTGGATGCGCCTCTTTGAGAACCTTGAGTATGTGGTAGTAGATGAACTCCACACTTACCGGGGCGTGTTCGGCTCCCATGTGGCCAATGTGTTCAGGCGTCTCCAGCGCATCTGCCGTTTCTACGGCTCCGATCCCATCTTTATCTGTACGTCAGCAACCATTGCCAACCCAGAGGAACACGGCTCAGCCCTCTTGGGCCGCCCTGTAACGGTAATCTCCAACAACGGGGCACCAATAGGTAAAAAGGAGATCGTCTTTTATAATCCTCCCGTAGTAAACAAACCGTTAGGTATCCGCCGCAGTGCCCTTTTGGAAGCACAGGCCCTGGCCCAAGAGCTGATCAAGGGGAAAGTGCCTACCATCGTCTTTGCCCGCAGTCGCTTAGATACTGAGGTGTTGGTAACCTACTTACGGAACGCCTTTCAAAGAATTGGTCAGGAGGAGACTATCCGCGCGTACCGGGGCGGCTATCTACCCAGGCAGCGGCGGCAGATTGAACGGGATCTGCGCGATGGCAAAGTTCTAGGCGTTGTCAGTACTAACGCGTTGGAACTGGGCATAGATATTGGCTCGCTCCAGGCGGCAATATTGACCGGCTACCCGGGTACCATCGCCTCCACCTGGCAGCAGATGGGTAGGGCCGGCCGGCAGAAGGACGACTCACTGGCCGTTATGGTGGCAAACTCCAGTCCCATTAACCAATTCATGATTGAAAACCCCCAATACTTTATGGATAGGGGTGTAGAGTACGCGCGTATCGATCCCAATAACCTTTACATCCTGGTCTCCCATTTGAAATGTGCCTCCTTTGAACTGCCCTTCAGCGAAGGGGAGATGTTTGGGGATGTGGATCCGGCTGACGTGCTGGATTACCTCTGCGAAGAATTGATCCTGCGCAAAGTAGAAGATCGTTGGTACTGGATGGCAGAGAGCTATCCCGCCGCCGATATTTCGCTCCGGAGCGCTTCCACCGACAACTTCGCCATTATCGATACTACAGACGGCCAAACCAGGGTTATCGGCGAAGTGGACCGTTTCAGTGCCCCCATGCTCATCCATGAAGGGGCCATTTACATCCACGAAAGTAAGCAGTACCACATCGACCAGCTGGATTGGGAACGGCAGAAAGCGTACGCCCGGCAGGTTGATGTAGACTATTACACCGATGCCAATCTGGCGGTCGACCTCAAGGTATTAGATGTCTTTGCCAAAGAAGAACTCCTCCAGGTCAAACACAGCTGGGGCGAAGTGATGGTTACCGCTAAGACACATATGTATAAAAAGATCAAATTCTACACCCACGAAAACATCGGCTGGGGCAACATTTCCCTCCCCGAGCAGGAAATGCACACCACCGCCTACTGGTTCAGTATCCCAAGCCCGGTCACCCAGGGGATGAAGCCGGACCAGCTTCAGAGCGCCCTTTTGGGAATGGCCAACTTATTGGGGAACATTGCACCGCTGGAACTCATGTGTGAACCAGGTGACCTGGGTGTTACCGCCCAAGTCCGCTCACCCTTTACTGGAGAGCCTACTATTTACATTTACGAAAAATACCCGGGTGGCGTGGGTTACAGCGAACAGCTCTTCGCGGGACATAGCCGCCTAATCTGGCGCGCCCTGTCTATCCTCACCAACTGCCTCTGCGATCTGGGCTGTCCTTCCTGCGTTGGACCGGTGGAAGAAGTGGGAGCAGAGGGCAAACAGTATGCCACAACTCTGCTCAAGGGGGTGCTGGAAGTTGGATCTCAGCAGTAAGCTGCGCAGATTTCTGCCCCAGGAAGAAGGGCCCAAACAGACTAAAAAGCAGGTAGTGAATTTAGACCCCTTTCTGCACGGTGCAGAAGTGGAGACTCCCTACGGACCCTGCTATGTAGTAGAGAAGATTGTACCCATTGATACAAATCACGGCCATCTCCCCTTCAGCCAGGTTCTGGAGCGTTCTTACCATGGCCTAACTGTGTTAGAGCCCAGCTGGAACGGTGATTTTTCCATCACTGACGCCTTGTTTTTGGACACGGAAACAACTGGGCTTGCGGGTGGTACTGGGACATATGCCTTTTTGATAGGACTTGGGTATTTCACCCCCGACAGGTTCATCTGCAAACAGCTCTTAATGCGAGACTACAACGAAGAACTGGCCCTCCTCTATCTCCTTGACCAGGAGCTTGGGGCTAGAAATACAATCGTTTCCTTTAACGGCAAGACGTTTGATATTCCTCTCCTGCAGACGCGCTACGCCCTCTCCCGCCTACCCTTGGCGGGTTTTAACGGGCACAGGCAGCTTGACCTTCTCCACATGTCCCGCCGCCTCTGGCGGCAGAAGCTGGAGAGCTGCAGCTTGGGCAGCTTGGAAGTGAATGTGCTTGGCGTCCGGCGTACCGACGACCTGCCGGGTTTTCTCATCCCCCAGCGCTATTTCGACTTCCTGACAACGGGTAATGCACAGCTTTTGGTGGATATTGTCCGCCATAACCTGCTGGATATCTACTCAATGCCGATTCTCCTCCACCATCTAATGGATACGGCAGAACAGGAGCCAAACGAATGCTGCTGCCCATGGGAAGGGGAAGCGTTGGCTAAGCTGGCTCTGGCAAGGGAAGATGAAGATTTGGCCCTAGCCTATCTAAGTGCAGCAGGCAAACTCTGCCGGGAGGCTGAACAGCACGTGCGCATCCTCAAAACGAAAGCGGCCATTTACAAACGCCAGCGGGACTACGAGCGGGCCTGCCAGCTCTGGTATGACATTCTCAGCGCCTTTGAATCGGATCTCTACTCACTAGAAGAACTAGCCAAATACTATGAACATCAGGCCCGGGATTTACCTGCTGCAGGGGACATGGCGGCTAGAGGTCTGGCTGCTGCCCTCAAGTCCAAAGCCAGTACAGTAGCGGATTGGCGGCATCGCCTGGCCCGGATTGACAGGAAACTGCAGCGGCAAGCGGCAGGAAAATAATGGGATGGAATGGAAGTTGACTGCTTAACCGAATTCTTTAGAAAGAAGGGAAAGAATGAGCGAATATCTGCAACTGGACGATTTCACCCGTTACACTTTTCTCTCGGGCATCGAACACAGCCCCGACGGGCGTTACGCCTGTTTTGTTACCCACAAGGCTGACCTGGATGAAAACGGCTACAAGTCCCACCTTTGGCTTTATGATCTTACTAAAGGAACGCACTTTCAATTGACCGGACTTGGTAAAGAGCGTTCTTTTATCTGGCTGGCAAACAGCGAAGAGATCCTCTTCTCCGCGGTGCGCGATCCAAAGGATCAGGAAAGGCAGAAAAAGGGCGAGCCCATTACTATCTATTACAAAATCCACATACACGGAGGGGAAGCAACAGAAGCGTTCCGCATCCCCCTCCAAGTTCAGGGGATCAAGCCTTTGGGGAACGACCGCTACCTGGTAACGGCAGCCTATCATCCCAAGAAACCAGATTTCACCACCCTCTCCGATCAAGAAAGAGCAGACGCTTTAAAGAAACTGGAAGAAGAGAAGGCGTATGAAATCTTGGAGGAAATCCCCTACTGGTCTAACGGCGGAGGGTTTATCAGCCGGGTTCGCAGCCGCCTTTACATCTTTGACGCAAACGACGGCAGCGTTCAAGCCCTAACCAACGAAACGCTGGATGTGGAAAGTGTACAGCTGAACGAGGCGAGGACAAAGGCAGTTTTCACGGGCAGCGACTACACCGGAATGGCTCCCCTAGAGAACGCCATTTACCTGGCTGACCTGGAGAGCCTGTCGGTACGACGGGTAACACCCCATGAGGAGTTCACCTACTCCGACCCCCACTTCATCAGCGATGATACGATTATCTGCCGCGGTACCGGTTGGGAAAACTACGGGCTCAATGAAAATCCCCGCTTCTACTTAGTCAATCTAGCAGACGGAACAAAGAAGCTCTTAACCCCGGATTTGGATGGGAGCACCTGGAGTTCGGTAGGTTCGGACTGCCGCTACGGCAGGGGCAGGAGCAGTCAGGTTGAAGGAGACCACTTCTATTTCGTCACGACGGAAGGCCACAGCTCATTCCTGAACCGCATGGATTTTGCCGGGAACATTGAAAAACTAACAGTTGAACCCGGCTCAGTTGATTCTTTCAGTGTAAATGGCGACAGCATTCTGTTCATCGGCCTCAGGGGCTTAGCCCTGCAGGAACTGTATTCCTTGAAACAGATGGAAGAGCGGCCCATAACAGGTCTCAACACCTGGGTCCAGAAAACCAAAAAGCTTTCCCAGCCTGAGCATCTCCAGTTCGAGTCCGCACCGGGCGTTACCATCGACGGCTGGGTGCTCAAACCGGTTGACTACGAGGAAGGCAAACGCTACCCCGCTATATTAGATATCCACGGCGGACCCAAGACAGTTTATGGCACCGTGTTCTTCCATGAAATGCAGTACTGGGCTAACCATGGCTACTTCGTCTTTTTCTGTAATCCCAGGGGCAGCGATGGCAAGGGCAACGAGTTTGCCGATTTGCGGGGTAAATACGGAACTGTGGATTACGAGGATCTGATGAAATTCACAGATCTGGTCTTGGAGAAATACCCGGCCATCGACCCAGCCAGGGTAGGCGTGACTGGGGGTTCCTACGGGGGCTTTATGACCAACTGGATCATCGGCCAGACCAACCGCTTTGCGGCGGCAGCGTCCCAGCGCAGCATTTCCAACTGGATCTCCATGGGCTACACCACCGACATCGGCTATTACTTCGCCAAAGACCAAGTGGGAGCAACACCCTGGTCTGACCCGGGAAAGATGTGGGAGCATTCGCCGCTGAAATACGCAGATAGGGTTAAGACTCCTACCCTCTTTATCCATTCTGAGGAAGACTACCGCTGCTGGCTGCCTGAGGCGCTCCAGATGTTTACCGCCCTAAAGTACCACGGCGTTGAAGCAAGGCTGTGCATGTTCCGGGGCGAAAACCACGAACTGAGCCGGAGCGGTAAACCGAAAAACCGCATCAAGCGCCTGGAGGAAATAACAAACTGGTTCGACCGCTATCTGACCGAGAAGCCCGTGTAAACGGGCTTCTCCCTTTTTTCCTTGTCTGGAGCCAACTTGACAGGGGGGTTGTTAAATTCTACAATTGAAGTATACAGAAGGGCAAAACGCGGAAAGTACTTCCAGGCTTGAATCGCACACACTTGGGCGATTTTATCAGAAGAGGGGTGGTTGTGGAAATCAGCATGGGGTTGCCTTCTACCCCTAATCGCAGGCATTCTACACAGTACACACAACAAAACTGGAGGTATTTAGCAATGAGCAACAGTTCTTACAAATTCGTCGAAAAAGTGACCGAAGTATTGAACCGCATCACAGAGGAACAGATGCCCAACATCGAAAAAGCGGCCCAAGCCATTGCCAAATCTTTAATGGACGGCGGCGTGTTGAACATCTTCGGCAGCGGCCACTCCCACATGCTCGTGGAAGAAGCTTTCCATCGCGCAGGTGGATTGGTTCCCATCAACCCCTTGAACCAGCAGTATCTCAGCCCATTCAACCCAGGGCGCAGCGGCAGGTTGGAAAGGTTGCCTGGTATTGCAGACATAATCTTAGATTACTACAAGCCCCAAGCAGGCGAAGTAATCATCATTATCTCCAACTCCGGCATTAACGCCGTGCCGGTCGAAATGGCCCTTGGCGCTAAAGAGCGCGGCCTACAAGTTGTGGCCATCACTTCCATCGAGCATGCTAAGGGTGCCCCGGCAAGGCATGAGAGCGGCAAGAAACTCTATGAACTGGCAGATATCGTGATCGACAACTGCGGTGTTCTAGGCGATGCCCTCTTGGAAGTGGAAGGTGTCCCGGCCAAACTTGGACCTTCCTCCACCATCGCCGGTGCCACCATTATCAATGCTATCACTGTGCGGGTAGCAGAGATTATGCAGGAAGCGGGCGTAACACCACCTGTTCTACTGAGCCAGAACATGGAAGGTGCTGCAGACCACAACGCCCAGCTGCTGAAACAGTACGCTGGAAGGCTGAAGTGGATCAGCTAATAGACGAAGAATTAATAAGGCGGTGCTCCGATAGGTGCACCGCCTTTTCTCAGTCTTAAACTGTTAAATATCCAGTTTTTCCTTCGCTTCTGCCGCATTGATTGCCTGAACCTTCTGTCTAACTTCCAAAATGGAACCGGCGTTCATGCTCAGCTCGTCAATACCCATGCCGATGAACGTCTCCGTCAGGGCCAAGTCGGCAGCAGCCTCACCACAGATACCTACCCAGATACCTTCCCGGTGACCGTTTTCAATGGTGCGCTGTACCAGGCGCAGTACCGCTGGATGGTGGGTGTCGTAAATATGCGCCACCTGCGGGTTCATCCTATCCACAGCCAGGGTGTATTGGGTCAGGTCATTGGTACCGATACTGAAGAAGTCCACTTCTTTAGCCAGCTGATCGGTAATCATGGCGGCGGCCGGGGTCTCGATCATCACTCCAATTTCCACATCGGAGCTGTACGGTATACCCGCACTGGTCAGTTCTGACTTGACCTCTTCCACCAGTTCTTTCGCCTGCCGCACTTCGGCCACGCTGGTGATCATGGGAAACATGATACCGAGCTTGCCGTACACGCTGGCACGCAGTAAGGCCCGGAGTTGGGTTTTGAATATGTCAGTCTGATCCAAACAGACCCGGATCGCCCTGTAACCCAAAAAGGGATTGAGCTCCTGGGGAAGGTTCAACGAGGGCACTTCCTTATCGCCGCCCACATCCAGGGTGCGGATGATGACCGGTTCCCCTTTCATCCTTTCCAAGACTGACTTATAGGCTTGGAACTGCACCTCTTCACTGGGAAGGGTGCTGTTGAACATGTACAAAAACTCAGTGCGGAAGAGTCCGATACCTTCCGCATCGTTCTCCAAGACCGCATCCAAATCATCGGGGGTACCGATGTTGGCGGCCAATCTAACCCGCACGCCGTCTTTTGTCACACTCTCAGTGCCAACCAACTTCTGCAGTTTGGCGATGCGCTCTTGGTGCTCTGCCTGTTTCTGCAGCCACTCTTCCTTCTGCTCAACGCTGGGATTTACGAAGACATTACCTCCGGCACCGTCCACGATTACAGTATCGCCCGGTGAAAGGTTTTCCAACAGGCCTTCAATCCCCACAACGGCTGGAATCTGGAGCGCCCTGGCCAAGATCGAGGAATGGGAAGTCTCGCCCCCCACTTCGGTGATAATACCCATCAGGTATTTCTTATCGATCTGCATCGTATCACTGGGCAGAAGGTCGCGGGCTGCCACAATAACCGGCGCTTGAATCTCGGCCCAAAACTTATCCCTTTGACCGGTCAGTTTTTGGATGAGCCGTCTGGAAATATCAACAATATCTGCGGCCCGCTCCTGCATGTAAGCATCGTCCATGCTGGCGAACAACGCGGCATACTCATCCCTGGTCGTTTCCACGGCGTATTCCGCATTGACTTTTTCTTCTGTAATTATTTCGCGTATGCGGCCCAAGAAGTCCTCGTCCTCGAGCATCATTTGATGCACTTCGAAAATAGCCGCCTCGTTTTCACCCACTTCAGCCAACGCCTGTTCATAAAGGTCAGCCAGCTCACTTAGGGCCTGGTCTTTCGCCCCTTCGAGCCTAGCCAACTCTTCTTCTACTGAGCAAACTTCACGTTTTTCGATGTCGTAGCTGATCTCCTGCTTGATAAAAACGGTGCCTATGGCTACCCCCCTAGAAGCACCAATGCCTTGTAAGGTTGCCATGAAGTTCCCCTCTCCTTATTCGAAATTGGACTCAACCAGCTGCTGTAGGGCGTCGATGGCCTCTTGCTCATCATCTCCCTCGGCGGTGATGGTGATGCTTTCTCCCTGTTTCACGCCTAAAGACATGACAGCCAGCAGGCGCTTAGCGTCCACTTCCTTCTCACCTTTGGCAACGGTGATGGCCGAAGAAAACTCACCGGCTTTTTTCACGAAAAGACTAGCTGGTCTGGCATGCAGCCCAACTTCAGCATTTACTGTCACAACTACCTGCTTCATTTTTGTTCTTTCCTCCTCTGCTGCAACTAATATCCGAATTAACTACTACTCTGCTTAGGGCAAGTCCTGCCTTTGTGGATAAATTTAAGAACAGCGACATCCTGCTCCTAGCTTCCCCTAAGCATTCTGCTGTAATAATCGGCCCATTATTTGGTTGATAACAAGGCCTACTTACCATTATACCGCTCTGGTTAGATCTGTCCAGCCCACTCCACCTGCTCCGGAAGGAACTTCCGCCTAAGGAGTGCTTCGATCTCAGCAGCCCGTTTCGGCCTATGGTAGAAGAAGCCCTGCACATCATCGCAGAGTTTCTCCCGCAGGAAATCAACCTGTGTCTCCGTCTCCACACCCTCTGCCAACACCTCCAGATCGAGGCTCTTGGCGAGGTAGATCATGACTTCAGTAATGGCCCGATCCTTTTCACTCTCATCTATACCCTGGATGAACTGCATATCAATTTTGATGCGGTCGAGAGGCAGCACTTTGAGCCGCCCCAGGGCAGAATATTCGGTGCCAAAATCGTCGATGGCGATGGTGACACCCAGATCACGGAGTTTCTGCAGGGTATCAACTGTGTAGTCTATATCCCACACAGCCATGTTCTCTGTAATCTCAAGCTCCAAATGTCTTGGGTTCACGCCGCTTTTGGCCAATGCCTCGCCAATTTTTTCCACGATCCGGGGATCGTTGAACTGGGCTGCGGACAGATTGACGCTCATGCGCACAGGGGGGAGCCCGGCTTCCTGCCACTTCTGGCTCTGGAGCAGAGCCGTTTCCAACACCCATTCGCCAATGCGGGTGATCAAACCGTTTTTCTCAGCCAAGGGAATAAACACACCAGGAGAAACCATACCCAGCTCAGGATGGTTCCAACGGAGCAGTGCTTCCAGCCCGGTGATTTCATTCGTCTGCAGATTAACTTGGGGTTGATAGTACAGTTCGAACTCATTCCGCTCCACCGCCCGGAACAGGCTGTTGGACAGTTCCATACTCAACCGTACCTCTTCTTTTAGTTCGGGCGTACAGAAAATATAGCGGTTCTTTCCCTGCCGCTTCGCTTCGTACAGAGCTATATCTGCGTTGGTGATCAGGCTTTCACTGTCTGCCCCATCCTGGGGCGAGATGGCAATACCAGCGCTGGCAGTAACGAAGAACTCCTGTTCATTGAGGATAAAGGGCTCTGAAAACATGGAGATGAGCTTGTCCGCTGCCAAGCAGATATCTTCCTGTCCTGTCATGTCATTGAGCATGATCAGAAATTCATCTGCGCCAAAGCGGGAAACGCAGTCTGTTGTGCCCACATTATCCACCAAATTGAGGGCAACCTCTTGCAGCAACAGATCCCCCGCCGAATGGCCCAATACATCGTTGACCGTCTTAAAACCATCCAGGTCCAGGAACATAACGGCAACATGACGTCCGCTTTCCTCAGCTGCCTGAAGGGCGTTATTCAACCGCTCCGTAAACAGAGTGCGGTTGGGCAGTCCGGTCAGTTCGTCGTAGTAAGCGAGGAACTCGATCTCCCGTTCCGCCTCCAGCTTGACGATGGATTCGGCAACGAGATTACCGAGAACCCGCAGCAGGGCAAACTGGCTTTCTGTCCAGCCCCCCATCAGATCCATACAGTTAAACCCGATGAAACCCAGCAGACGTTCACCGGAGTGAATGGGCAGAATGGCCGATTCTTGGGCAGCAGGACAGGTCAAGGGAGCGATTTCTGTGCTCGCCTCGGGAGGCATACCTTCCAGATCGGGCACGTAAACCAGTTCCTTCGAGCGGAGCCTCCTCGCCAGCCAAGGCATCTCTTCCATGCTGCTGCCCGCGTATGGCCTGCCCAGATAATCCAGTCCCCGCCTATGCCAAGTGTATACCCGTTGGATTTTCTCTGTACCTGGTTCAAACAGGATCAAATACGAGCTGTTCATACCAAAAAATTCACCCACAGACCTGAGCAGCCCCTTGATCTTCTCCTCCATGTTCTCGGGGTTGAGCAACATAAAGTCCATGGACAGATTGGACACCATCTTTTGGAAGTCCCGTTGATAAATATTCTCCTTCAAGCGCCTACGATACACCCTGTTCACAAACAAACCGAGCCAAAAGGCGATCAGGAGAAAACCGGTGCGGAACACATAATCAAAGTGACCTACATTAGGTATCTGCTCCGGCATACGGCTCCAGAAAAACCCTTGGGTCGCCACTGCCCCGATCATCACCGCAATTAGGGGCACGCTCGTGTCAAAGACCAAAGATACTATCATGAAAAGAAGGGGAAACACCCACACACTTAAACCGCCAAAGTCCGCAAAATAGACGGCAACTAGCGACAGGCTTAAGAGGGTGACGGCGAAAATAAGCACCACCTTCAGCCGTGTGGGCCTGAGCAGGCTCAGGAGAAAGATAATGGACCCCAAAACCAAGGCGGCGAGCCCGGCCTGAATGGAAGCGGACTTTATGCCCGCGTGGGCAGTAACGGGGACAAAATAGGGTAATAGGCCCAGTAAGCCGCTGGCCACAAAGGTCAAGGATACGTAGTGGTAGAGTCTACTTTCACTCACCTCATCTAGAATGCCGTCGCTGTCGTCAGCCTGCCCCTTGCCCAACATCCTGTGCCTCTTGATCAAAAACCAGGCGGTGCCCATGGGGATCAGTGTAACCAGGGGCCCCATCTGCGGCAGGGGATTGGTCAGCACAAAGCGCAGAACTAGATCGGTCAGGGCACCCAAAAGCCCGCTGGCTAGAAGGGAGTAATACATTAGACGCGCTTGACGGCCGATCCGTTCATTTACCGCCTGCTTGCGCCAGCGGCGCAGCACCAATAGGGCAGCCAAGAGATAGGTGGCGAAATAGACATAAAAGAAAAAGTCCCAGAAGTTGTTTGGCGCCACATTCACCCAGCCTGATGGTCTGCGCACAAAATTGTACTGCTGCTTCGTTAAAGAATCGGACAGGGAAAATACGTAGAGGTTGATCCCGGCCGGTATGTACAACAGGGCACGGTACACCCAGGTGTCCCGGCCGGGCCACTTGGTGTCAGAAAGGAGCAGGAAAAAGTTAAGCAAGAGAGCATAGGCGGTCGTCCAGCCCACAGCCGAAATCCGCCTCCAAAAAAGGCATACTTCCAGAGTTGGTGCCGCGTTGGCCACCGCAAAGCCCAGCGACCACAGGCAAAGGGAAACACATACCGCGAAGAAGGCGCGGTTTCGTTTCGCTTTAGCGTTTTGAAACAAGAGAAAAATGCCGAAGAAGAAATAAGCGGCAAAGGCAACAAAAAATAGAAACGAGAAGAACAAAGGTTGCTGTTCCATAAGCACTCCCCAACATATTATTCAACAACAGGACACGACAGTTTTCTCGTNNCGATCAGCCCGGCTGAAGACCTCGTCGTAGTCTTCTTCACCCTCCACCAGGGCGACACCCACGCCCACGGTAATAACGATACCCTCCACTGGCTGCTCGACCGTCTTTTTCAGCTGAACACATTTTTTCGCCACGAACTCGGTCGAAGGAACGTCTTGCATGTAGACAGCAAACTCATCTCCACCCATCCGTCCGATGAAGTCTGTGCTGCGGAACACCTGGGTTAACGACGCAGCCACGTGCTGGAGGACGCGATCGCCCATGAGGTGACCGTAGTTATCATTGACACCCTTAAAGTCATCACAATCCAAGAGCAGCAGGGCGTCAAGGGAACCGGCTTCACGGGTCTTTAAGCGATGGGTGATCAGCTTTTTCATTGTTATGGGGTTGTATAGTCCCGTCAACCCATCGGTTTCAGCCTTGGCTATCAGCTCTTCCCTTTCCGCTGCCACCCTCGTAATATCAACGAGCTTACCCACAACGGAGTTCGTTTTGGCCCGGCTACTGCCAATCTCGGCGTGTACCACCTGAAAAACGCCCATTTCACCCCCTGCAAGGGGTAGAGTCACTTCAAATATCTCCCCTTCCCCTGCCTCGGCCAGCCTCTCCTTTAGCATCCAAGTTACTTCGGCCCCATTCCCATCCCCCAACAAGGCTAGAAACTTATCAGAAAGAACTAAGCGTTCCTTTTTCACGTCGTACTCATAGAGATACTCGTTGGAAATGTGGGAGAGCATATCGTGGATTAGATTGCGCTCCTTAAGCCTCTTGTTTAAGCGAAGAGTGACCGCAGTGGACGAGCCTAGTACGGCGATAACCGCTCCAATGACAAGTCCAATCTGTGTGCCGTAGCTGTCAACTATCATAGCCGGGGTGATGCGCCTTTCGATCTGGGTGGCCATGTCTAAAATCATGGTTTCGATACGGCGGGGATCGGCGTGGATAAGAGCCTTGTCAATGATGGAAATGAGTAGGGGGTCGGCGTTGTAATAACCGATACAGTATTCCCGGGCTTCCTTACCCTGGGGAATGGCGACCACATTCCTGTACCCGTTCTGCAGCTGGTAATAAGCGAGAGAATAGGCGTTACCATAGCCGTAGTCCGCCCTACCCTGATCAACCGCGGTGATGCTCTCTTCCCGGGTTTGGAAGTAAATTGTGTTCTCTGGCAAAACCCCCTCAGGCAGGCTTCCCCCCTCCACCGCCGCATACCTCTTGTCTGCCAAATCAGTTGGATCCATCGCTGAGTTGACAAAAAGAATGGTCTCGGAAGTGAGAAAGGGCGGTGACAGCTGTAGACCAGGGGGCGCGTAGGAAGGCGGGATGCCAACGATCAGCTCCGCCTCGCTCTCCCACACCGCGTCCGGCGTCTGGGTCAGGCTGTATGCAAAAGTCAAACCTGTCATCTCACTGATAACCTGGAGAATCTGTTTGGATATGCCCTGAGGCTGCCCATGGCTATCTATGTATTGGATTGGAGCAGCCCCATCAACGTTGATAGCCTGAACAGGCCCACGCCCCGCGATATACGACCTTTCCTCCTCCGTCAAAAAAGGGGCGGCCTGAATTAACTCAGCAGTTAGGAGCACTGTCGCCACTGCCAGTGCAAGACGAGCAACTAAGTTATTGAAGGAACTACTCCTCGCCATCTTAGTTCTCGCGGCTCTGCTCCAAATGTACAGTCATCTGGCGATAGGGGATCCTCACTCCCTCTTCTTCGAAGGCCACTTTAATGTCCTCCAGCAGCGCAAAGTACATTGTCCAATAGTCGGACTTATCTGCCCATACCCGCACGGAGATGGTGGCTCCATCTTCGCCGAAACCACCCATCACTACCATAGGTTTGGGATCATCCAAAATGAGAGGCTGCTTGGCTATAACCCCGTACAGGACTTCCTTCACCTTTTTCAGATCCGAGTCATAGCTCACAGTGAGCTGAATATTGGCGCGCCGATTGTCATAGGCCGAGTAGTTGATGGCACTGGCATTGGATAGGTCCGCGTTGGGAATAATCACCTTTTGGTTGTCAGGCGTACGCAGGACAGTGTGGAAAATTTGGATCTCCATAACGGTACCCGAAAAGCCTGCCGCTTGGATAAAATCCCCCACCTTAAAGGGTTTGAAGATCAGGATCAACACGCCTCCGGCGAGGTTGGCTAAACTACCCTGAAACGCAAGACCTAAGGCCAAACTGGCCGCACCTATAATGGCTGCAAAGGTCGTGATCTCAATACCCACAGTGGCCGCAATTGTGAGAAACAAGAGTGCCTGTAACGTGACGCGCAGCAGGGGAATCAAGAATGTCTGCAGTGATTGATCCATCTCAACCTTTTCCATCCGCCGTTCAATCAACTGCAGTAGCAGGCTTACTGCCTTTCTCCCTATCAGGAAAATAGCAAGGGCGAGTACTATACGGCCCAAATAGGGTAGAATAACCGCAACAATCTCATTCATTTAATTTTCCCTCCTTCAGTTTCCAAACAGGTATTATGGAAATTCCCCTTTCCTCCTTCGACATTTTTTAACATATACCTGTTTTCCCGCGCAAGTAACACTCAACGACGCCACAGGTCTCGCTGTTTACGTTTTTTAATTGTCCCAATCTGTTTTGTGCCGTTTATCACATTTGACATAGCTGAAAAGTACCTATATGCTAATAAATAAGCACGCTTTCACGAATATCGATTGAAGTAGGCGAGGTGAACAGGATGACAAAAAAATTCAACCCGTATCAAGAAGTGCTGCAGACAATGGAGCGGGCAGCGCAGCTTTTGGGCCTTAACGAAGATGATTATATAACTCTGAAATATCCCGAGCGGGAAATGCAGGTTTCCATCCCCTTAACGATGGATGACGGCTCAACTAAGGTCTTCCAAGGTTACCGGGTACAGCACTCGGGCGTGCGGGGTCCTTACAAAGGCGGCATCCGCTACCATCAAGCGGTTGATATGAACGAAATTAAGGCCTTAGCGGCCATGATGACCTTTAAGTGTGCGGTAGCTGATATTCCCTACGGCGGCGGCAAGGGTGGTGTGGCAGTTGATGCAACCAAGCTTTCCAAGGGGGAAATGGAGAGATTAACCAGGAAATACGCCACACTCCTCTACCCCATTGTTGGACCCCACATCGACGTTCCTGCGCCGGATCTGAACACTAATCCAGAGGTGATGGCTTGGTTTATGGACACCTACAGCATCCTCAGGGGTCGGCTTACACCTGCTGTAGTCACAGGTAAACCGGTGGCGGTAGGCGGTTCGCTAGGCAGAACGGAATCCACCGGTAAAGGTATTACCCTCATGGCCAAAGCAATGTCCCAGAAACTGAACCGTAGTTTAAAAGGGGCAACAGTGGCAGTACAGGGCGCAGGTAACGTAGGCGGAACGGCCGCCCTCTTCCTGCACCGAGAGGGCTGTAAAGTGGTGGCTATCAGCGACGTTTCGGGTGGAATCTATCACGAAGATGGCCTTGACATTGAAGAGGTGATCGGTTTCCTCCGAACCGAACGGGGACGTCTGCTGAAAGACTACGACACGCCAGGTCTAAAGCGGATCGGTAACGAGGAGCTCCTCACCATGCCCGTGGATATTCTGATCCCGGCTGCACTGGGGAATCAGATCACGGAGGATATAGCCCGCAAAACCCAGGCCCGCCTGATTGTGGAAGGGGCAAACGGACCGACTACTTATGAAGGGGATCTAATCCTTGAAGAAAGGGGAATCCCGGTGGTGCCGGATATCCTGGCCAACTCGGGAGGGGTAGCCGTTTCCTACTTCGAATGGCAGCAGAATCTCCAGAATTTCAGCTGGGATGAGGATAAGGTGAACCGGCGTTTGGAGAATCTCATGGTCAAGTCCTTTGAGGATGTTTGGAATATGGCGCAGAAATACAATTCGTCTATGCGCATGGGCGCTTATATGTTAGCGTTAGACCGAATCGTCACAGCCAGCAAGCTGAGGGGAAGGCCGTTTTAGCCAGCAACAATTATCAACGGATCAAAAAAGCCAGGCTCACCGCCTGGCTTTTTCATCTCTACGTCTAAATGATACCCATTTCCCGGCCCACTTTGGCAAAGACCTTGACAGCTTGATCGAGCTGTTCCTTGCTGTGGCCAGCGGTAACCATACACCTTACTCGACCAGTACCCACGGGCACTGTGGGGAACACAATACCAGAGACAAACACACCGTTTTCCAATAGTTTACGGCTGAACTCCATCGTTTTACCTTCATCGCCGATAATGACGGGAGTGATGGGCGTCTGGCTGTTGCCCGTGTTAAAGCCCAGGGCATTCATTTTCTCCTTGAAATGTTTCGCGTTATCCCAGAGGCGATCAGTGTACTCGGTGGTCTCCATCAGCATTTTAATGGCCTCGATGATAGCACCTGCTGCAGACGGGGGCATCGTTGTGCTGAAGAGTACGGGTCTAGCCCGGTGGCTCAACCACTCGTACATCACCTTGGAACCGGCCACGTAGCCACCCACAACACCGATCGCTTTGGAGAGGGTGCCCATGGTGAAATCCACCCGACCCTGGAGCGAGAAGTGGTCAACAGTTCCACGGCCCGATTCGCCTAAAACACCTGAGCCATGGGCATCGTCCACATAAGTCATTGCCCCGTATTTCTCCGCCAGTTCCACAATATCTGGCAGGGGGGCAATGTCGCCGTCCATACTGAAAACGCCGTCCGTAATAATCAAGATGTTTTTGTATTTATCCCGCTCTGTTTTGAGGATCTCTTCTAGGTGGTTCATATCCCCATGGCGGAAAATGGCCTTGTCAGCCCTGCTCAAGCGGACACCGTCAATGATGGAAGCGTGGTTCAGCTCGTCCGAGAGGATGAGGTCGCCCCTTTCAGTTACCGCCTGAATGGTGCCCATGTTGCAGTTGAAGCCGGACTGGTAGATGAAGACCGCTTCTTCCCGTTTGAATTCGGCTAAAATCTCTTCCAGTTCTTCGTGGATTGTCATGTTACCCACGATGGTGCGCACTGCACCGGCCCCCGCCCCGTATTTTTCAATGGCATCGATGGCCGCCCGCTTCAGGCGAGGATGGTTGGCAAAGCCCAGATAGTTGTTGGACGATAGGTTTATCACCTTTCTGCCGTTCAGAACAATTTCAGGGTCATTGCCCCCTGCCAATACCGGCAGCTGCCTGTATACCCCTTGTTCTTTCAGTTCTTCAATTTTTTCCCGCAGGAAACCCAGCTCGTGTACATTTCCCAAAGCATTGACCTCCTCCAATAAATTGTAACACTAAGCAGTAAACGCTAATCTTATTCCGCTTAAATGTTCAGCACTTGCCGTTATTTCCCTGCCTTTTGGCTGGGAATAATCCGCTGTGCCGCCTTTCCCTGAGAAAAACAGCCTGCGGTAAGCAGGGTTTTCTTTTATAAAATGGAATTAACTGCTATTGCAAACCGAAGGGTGTGTTGCTATTAATGATAACCTACGAAACAAAAGACGAAATTCTCAATGCACTAGCTTATACTGCCCAGTTCTTTAACACCCTCTTTCCCCTGGACTGCATGGCCGCAGTGACCGATGGGAAAGAGTTCATTGCCTACTACCCAGGCCAAAAGATCGACGTACGGGTGGCCAAGGGTATGCCCATCCCGGCAGCAGATCCCACCCTCGTTGCCTTTCAAACGGGGCAGGTCCTGATAGACGAGGTGCCCCACCAGGCCTATGGCTTTCCCTTTAAGGCGGTAATTGTCCCTGTTCGGGACAACACCCAAAACGTTATAGGCACCCTCAATGTGGGCATTGACCTTTCTGCCCAAAACGAACTTTTGGATATTGCCCATCAGCTTGCCGCCAGTATCCAAGAGACAAGCGCCAGTTCGGAGGAGCTGGCCGCATCTGCAGCTGCCTTGAGCGAAGCCCAGGTTGAGCTGACTAACGTTATGGGCCGGGCAGAAGAAAATTTGAAAAAGACAGATGAAATCCTGGCCCTGATCCGGGGTGTAGCCTCGGAGACCAACCTCTTAGGCTTAAACGCGGCAATTGAAGCGGCTAGAGCTGGTGACCATGGGCGGGGATTCGGCGTAGTTGCAGAGGAAATCCGTAAACTGGCAGATAACACCTCCGCTTCAACCAAGGAGATTGAAGGCATTCTCAAGGAGCTGCGGGAGCTGTTCAAAGCGGTTGCGGACCACACCCGTCAAACCGAACAGATCGGTGCGGACCAGGCTGCAGCTTCCGAGGAGATTTCAGCTACCATGCAGGATGTGACGTTAGTGGTGGAAAAACTGACCCAAATATCCCGCATCCTCTAGCTAGGAGCTGCGTTCAGCGTAGAAGGTAACGGCCCGTTCGTTGCCCACTTCATCAACCACATAGAGGCTGTGCCAGCCCGTTTCTGGGGTGATGAGCATTTCATGCCTTCCGTTTGTGCTCCCCAGATAGGAGTTGTTGAGATACCAGTAGAGCCTGCTGCCCGGCTGCTGATGGGCGGCCTCCAAGCGCACCTTCTGGTAGTCCCCAATGTCATCCCTGGGTACAACCAGTTTAGTACCGGCCTGGGGCCTGACAAAATGGATGGGGTTTTCCCCCTGCTGGGCAGCGGGACAGGCGGGATTATGGGGCGGGACAGTATACTGCAAGCCCTTTTCCCTCAGATAAGCATTAACTAGGGGCGGATAGATGACCCTTTCCGCCCTTTTTAGATCATTCCGGTCCCAGCACAGGGAGCAGACCTGCAGCGTTTCACTGCCGTTTACATACAGCGTCCTCTCATAGGGCGAATAACGTAGGGGCTCAGCAGAGGCAGGGGCAAGTACTTCCACCAGCTCTCCCCCGCCTTCCTTAAGCCTATAACCCGTCTGGGCAGAAACCGCCACCACAGTCAGATCCTCCCCGGGGGGACTGAACCAATAATACTGGGGGCTTTTGGGCAGCATGGCAAAGAGCTGGAAGAGCAGAGGTGCCGCGGCATCAATTCCGCTCAAATCCTTGATTTCCCCACCGCTGAAATTCCCGGTCCAAACGGCAATGGTCCACTCAGGGGAAACTCCCACTGCCCAGGCATCACTTCCACCGTAGCTCGTTCCAGTTTTCCATGCCAACGGCGCGCTGGATTGGAACTCCTGCCAGAAATACTCGGTCTTGGGTCGAGTCACGTCTTTAAGTGTCTCCAGAACTAGGTAGCTGGAGCCCCTGGAAAGAAGCCTAACCTCCTCCCTCTCTTCCCCCGCCAATACCGTCAAGTCACTGAAAAGACCGTAGTTGCCCAAACCCCGGTACAACCCCGCCAACTCCCACAGACTTCCGGAAGCACTGCCCAGAACGAGGGATAGGCCATGCTGCTGCGGAGTGCCCTTAATTCCCTTTAGACCCGCCGTCTGCAGAAAAGAGTAAAAATCTTCTACACCCAGTTCGTGCAGGAGTTGGACTGCGGGCACGTTGAGGGAGCGGATCAGGGCAGTGTCTGCCCGGACGATGCCGCTGAAGCTGTGATCCGCGTTGTAGGGAGAATAGCCGCCGTAGCTGGTGGGAATATCCAAAAGCACGCTTTCCCGTACAATCAAACCTGCATCCATGGCCAGGGCAAACAAGAACGGCTTCAGGGTGGAGCCAGTGGATCTGCGCATCCGAACCCCATCAATCTTGCCTAGTTTTTCGTCAGCAAAATAGTCCTGGGAAGCGACGTAAGCCTTCACCTCCCCGCTGGGCGTATGGACAAGCAAGGCAGCTGCGTTATCCACTCCAACCTTACTCAGGCCGTCCATGTAAGCCTTAACCAACCCCTCAGCCCTAACCTGAACATCCAGATCAATTGTTGTGAGGAGTACATTCTCCTCAGAGCTTAGGGCAAGCCTCTCCGCCAAATGGGGTGCTGCCAGGGGAAAGGGCAGCTGTCCAGTGGGTACAGGCTCCGCCACTGCTAAACGATAGGTCTCTGCAGTAATAATGTCCGCCTCAAAAAGGCTTTGTAGAAGTGAATCCCGCTTCTTTTTCAGTTCCTCCGGATTGCGCATGGGGTTCACATTAGCCGGGTTATTGGGGAGCACCGCGAGGGTAGCCGCTTGGGCCCAGCTGAGCTGGGCCGGCTCACAGCCGAAGTAGCGGAGGCTGGCGGTCCGATAACCCAGGATGTTTCCACCATAGGGGGCGTGGGTCAGATAGAGCTTAAGGATCTGATCCTTACTATAGTTCAGCTCGATCCGGACCGCCTGGCACATTTCCCGCAGCTTGTTCCAAAGCGTGCGTTCTTTAGGTTCCATCAGCCTAGCCACCTGCATAGTAATGGTGCTGGCGCCGCTGATGCGTCCACCCCGGGTCATGTTCTGCCACAACGCACGAACTAGCGCCAATGGATCCACACCCCAGTGGCTCTCAAACCGCTTATCCTCGTAGTGAAGTACGGCTGTCCGCAGTTTTGCAGGGATCTCCCCTTCGTCCGGAGGAAGAATCCACTGTTCCTGTCCGTTCAGGAAGACGCGCAGAATCTGCCCGTCCTCCGCCAGCACCATTTTGCTGTAGTCACTGGGAAACAAGGGCTCTGGGATCCGGCTGAGCCGGACAAATCCGGTCAGCAGTACAAGGAGCACTATTGAGCTGACAAGGAGTCCCTTGTTCAGTTTCACCTGGCCAACACCTCTACTACGCTGCCTTCAGTCACCACTTTGTACTCATTGTCATACATCGCTTCTAACAGCGTGGGGGGAAGTGTGAATTTACCCACAGTGACCGCATTGAGTTTCACCAGGAAGCAGTACTCTTCCACCCAGCCGTACATGTCGAAAAACCACATCACCCGGTCATCGCGCAGATCAAGAAACTCCTCCTGACCAAGGTTGTACTCTTCCGTCCATTCGGGCAGGCGGCCGCCTAGAAGCCTTACATTTTCAATCTCCCATCCGGCAGGCAGGACCTGCACCAAAGCCACTTCGCTCAGATCTTCATGTCCTTCTTGGCTGACCCGATACAGGGCATAAAACTCGGTACCCTGCCCAAGCTGGGATACATCCATCTGGCGACCTTCCCGATCAAAATAGTTCACGCTCAACCTCAGCTTGTTCTGTTCCGGTTTTAGATCCTTGGACTCCGGGATCCCCTCCCAAGTGAGAGTCACAAAGAGTGGTACATCTGTCTTGTTCGTAAAGGCGATCTGTTCCGCTTCATGGGGCAGGGGAACAACTACAGCCGTCCCCTCCGCTGTTAACGGAATAACCTCGCCGTCTACGACGAGATCACCTCTCAGGCTGGGCAGTTCTTCACTCAGGTCAGAGATATACCTGCTCACCGCCAGCAAACCATAGGCAGTTGTCTGAGTAGAATACCACCGATTAGAAGCCAACTCCCCAGCAATGTGCTCATAAAGAGGCGCACTACGCTCGTAATCACCTACCACAACCAAGCTGTCCAGCAGCATGGCCAGATCCCTAAGGGTTGAACCAAAGGTGGCTTCCCGTTCCGTCTGATCCGCCACATCGAGTTCAGCTTGGACCAGGATTGTATCTGCCGTTTCGGGGTATCCAGCTGTCCAGTAAGCGGCAGCTAGGAGATGTTTCTCTAAGCTGCTGAGCCGATCAAGCTCGCTTTCCCGCATGTAGTTCATGGCGCTCAATTCGGGGCTGTCCGCAAGGGCGAGTAAGTAGAGGCGATAAGCTCTCGTATGCCTGGTGCCCGCATTGGCTCTTGCCGCTTCTCGCTGGAACTTGACCCAGCCCGCCAGGATATCATCCGGCACATGGTATCCCCTGCTTTTTGCCTCCAGCAGGAAGTGACCGGCGTAGTTGGTAGACCAGAGCTCAGGTACCCCGTCACCCGGCCAATAGGCAAAACCGCCGCTCATAAGCTGATACTCCCGCATCCTGCCAATTGCCGCATTGACATTCTCATCGATCTCCTCCAACTTCTCCATTTCCAGCTGCACCAAATAGGGCAGATAGAGCTGGGGAAAAGCGGCCGATGTGGTCTGCTCCAAGCAGAGATAGGGATAGCGAATCAACCACTGGAGCCGGTGTTCAATGTTCAGGCCCCGCCAAGGTGAAATGGACACCTGGAGCCGATCCGTACCTGGTATGCCGGGCGGTGGTGCGGTAAAGGTCACCGTCTCGGCTGAGCCGGCCAACTGCTCTTGGCTGAGGAAGATGTATGGGCTGGCGGCCCTAATGGGCAGCGCAGTCCGATCCTGGCTGAGGTAACCGTTTCCGGTTGAGACAGCCTGAACCACTATGTCTGCTGTGCCCATCTCAGCCAGGGCGGCCAACTGGAAAGTGATCTCAGCCGTACCCTCGCCGCCAAAACCGATGAGTTGTCTGCGGGGGCCAATGATCTCAACCGGACCATCTGCTAGCAAGGCAACCTCAACCACACCTATATCTTCTGCCAGGGCAAACACAGTTACTGGCACGGTAATCTGATCACCGGGACGGAGAACCCTGGGCAGGGTAGGTAGTACCATCAGGGGTGCTTTGACTGGGACAGTCTGCTCCGCACTGCCGTAACAGCCGCCTGCTGCCGCAACCACCATTACCCTCACGCTGCCCATGTAGTTGGGGAGCTCCAGCTCAACTTCGGCGTAGCCGTTTTCGTCAGTCTCCATGGGTCCCACAAAGAGGCTTACCGCCCTAAAGCGGAGCTCATCCTGCTTCGGCACCTGCATCTCTTGGTAATCAGCTTCTTCGCCGCCTCCCACTGTGAACACGTTATCTAGGTAACCGAAAGTAAAGTCGATCACATCGGCGAAGTTATCGTAATTTCTGGTTAACAGCCTCTGCTTGGCAAAGAAATGCCCATGGGGATCGGGCGTCCTAAAGCCCGTGATATTCAGCAGACCTTCATCCACTACGGCCAAGGTGAACTGGACTGGCTGTTTGTTTTCCGTCTGGATCTTGACAGTGAATTTCTCCTCTGGGCGGATTAACTCTGGCAGATCAAGCCCAATCTTGATTTCAGTCTCTGCGCTTTTCACGTGAAGCGGGGCAATACCATACAGCCGCACGGGTAGGTCATTGGCCCGCTCATGGGGCTGAAGAACCATGACCGAAAGGTAGGCGTTGGGCATGTATTCCTCTGTTACCTGTACAGCAAATTCCATCTCTGCCCTATCCACCTGGTACCAGCGGTGTTCAAGCAGCTTCCCTTCCTTCTCCACCGTCACAAGGGCCTTGCTGCCAATTGGTGCCGCAAGCTTAACCCGGGCGGTATCACCTGGGACGTAGTATTCCTTATCCAGCTTCAGTGTGAGGGCTGCTGGAGTACTGCTTTCTGCCCCTTCTCCCCACCAATAGGCGCGGAAGAAGTAAGCAGCGCTGTGGCCCCCAACCGGATCTTTCACTTCCAAAATGATCTCACCGTAATCCTCCGGTTGGTAGGCCAACTGGGCAAGACCTTTTTCATCCGTTTTAAGTTGACCTGTCGCCGCGACTACCAACTGTTCGTTTTGTTTGAAGTAGCGGCGAAAGTCCGCTTCACTGCTGTACTCCCACCACCAGTAACGCCTGAGGCGGTACATGGTGTATTCCAGCTCACTTGCGGCAATGGGCTCCCCTTCACTTGTCAGATGGACAATGGTGAAATCGGCCGCATCGCCCATACCTAAGTCTGCATCAGCCAACTGCCTAATCCCCACGTAGCTGGAATAGTGTTCAACCGGAACGAGCATGGTGTAGGGTACCGCCCTGCCACCGCTTTCAAACACTTTACTCTCTACGCGCAGACGCAAAGCGGAAGGCACTGTCCCTATCTGGGGCAGATCCCAAACCAGCCTGGCTTGGCCAGCATCATCGAGTTTTAGGCGAAAACTCCTCTCCTGAGTGATGAAGCCCACGGTGGGGTTATCAAAGGTGAAATTGGTGTAAGCGGGGAACGTTTTGGCGTAAGGTTCTAGGTAAATGGTGCTTTCACTCTCTAGGCCCGCGGCTGGGGCACCGAAAAGGTATTGGGAGCGGAGAGTGAATTCTACCGCATCGTCTGAACTTTTTACCTCAGGTACAGTAACATCCGCGTCAACCCTGAGTCTGTAAGGTACAATTTCTTCGATCTTCAAATCATGGCGGAAGATCCTCCCCCCCACCTGGAGCTGGGCCTGCCAGTTACCGGTGGGCGCATTGGTTGCTGTTGGAAAACTGCAGCTGTAAAAACCGTCTCGGCCCGTTGTTGACGTTTCTTCGTAAATGAGCTGATCACGGGAGTTATAGATACGCCAAGTTACCGGATGATGATCGGGGAAGGTGTGGTCTTCATTGCGAATAATGGCTGATAGATTAATCAGATCACCCGGGCGGTAAACCCCCCGTTCAGAGTAGATAAAGGCGTCAATCCCATCCTGTTTCTGCACGCCGCCCGTGTCAAAGATGGCAGTATTCAGCCTGGAAGCGGGCAGATTCATAAGGGCACCCATCTCCCCTGCCCACACCTCTATATAACGACCGTCTTGGTGGGATTTTAGACTGGCCAATCCCTGCTCATCGCTTAACTCAAGGGAGAGTACTCCGCCGTCGTTATCCTTCAAAATGACCACGGCCTGGGGTATGGGCTCTGCCGTCAGCAGATTGGTCACAAACACATGCAGATCGCCGAGCATTTCTTTGGCCGTGATGCCAACGTCGCTGACGATCACGTGCTTCACCGTTTGACCACGCAGCGCCACCTGATCCCAAATCTCCCAGCGCTCCATTTCAGGCGGGAAGTAGAGCGCTTGGGTTTCATCGAAATTGAGCTGAATCACATACAAGGCGTTACCGTGCGCCTCCAGCACTTTGCTCAAGTCAAGCTCGGAGCGAATCCACCTATTTGTTTCACTACCGATTTCAATGATGCGGTCTT